>Ga0307375_10000040_pt1 | contig 180061 bp, 143 predicted proteins | sample TR1MG_FD_202531 | JGI IMG/M metagenome (GOLD analysis project Ga0307375, IMG submission 202531) | Soil microbial communities from Risofladan, Vaasa, Finland - TR-1 | ecosystem: Environmental > Terrestrial > Soil > Coastal area > Acid sulfate soil | place: Finland: Risofladan, Vaasa...
TAGAAAACAATTGAATAACACGACCACAGGTGCAGAGCACCGCAATATTTAATCCCAATTATGAATATCATTAATAAATTCAAACAGATATTCTTCTTTAAATTCAATATTGTTCTTTACAAGCATTTCCAAATATTCTTCTTTGAATGGCTTTGTTTTGTGATGTTCTTCCTGGGTTAAAATATACTTTACCACAGTGTCAATTTGGGAGCGGGAATGTGTAAATGCCCCATAACCTTTTTGCCATTCAAACTTATATTTAGATAATTTTTCACCTCTTATCCATGAATTGGATGATGTTTTAATTTCTTCTACCAGATCCGGGATCAGTTGATTTACATTCTATCCGATTAAGATATGTATATGGTCGGGCATTGCACCTATTGCCAGCATTTTATGCCGATGATTTTGAACAATTCCTGTAATATACTTTCCCAACTCACCTTTCCATTCTTTTTTTATTATGGCATCGCGGTTTTTCACCGCAAATACCAAATGGAAATAACATTGAGTATAAGTGTTTGCCATATGTTTAATATTTCAATTTTCGCAAAAACATGTTATAAAGATAACTTGCAACACCCAAATTAAAAAATCAATCCCCACTAATTGGGAGTTTCAGAACCTATATTTAAAAAGTACGTAAAACAGGAAAAATAATCCATTTAACAGAACTTATATAATGTATTCACAGGATTATAGGGGATCAGAAAAGATTTATTGAGCAAGGTAGAGCGCTCTATTCTAAATACAATGGATGATAAAGAGTTACATCCGGTTAATGACTTTGTTATATCTTTTCCAGGTATAAACCGGTAGTCTTTTATTCTGGATCTTATATTGTAAAAACATTCAGTTTTTCATCTGATGAAAACTCATTCTGCTATTCGTATTGCAGCGAACGTGCAGGATTTGCCCTTGCTGCTTTTAAAGTTTGATAGCTGATGGTCAGCAGAGCTATCACCAATGCAAATAACAGGCCCGCGGAATATATAAAGATGCCTGGGCTTATCCTGTAAAAGAAGTTCTCAAGCCATTTACCGGAAAAATAATAAATCAACGGAAATGAAATAAGTGCCGAGATTGCAATAAGGATTATTATTTCCCATGACATGCGGATGCAGATACTAAGAACTGAAGAACCCATGGCTTTTCTCACACCGATCTCCTTGGTGCGGTGTTCCACGGTATATGAAGTAAGGCCATATAAGCCAAGAGCTGCAATAAAGATGGCGAGAACGGAAGAAATAACTGCAATAAGGGCATTCTGGCGATCGCTGATGTAGAGCTGTTTCATTATATCATCAACAAACCTATACTTTATGGGCTCATCTGTCGTAAACTTTTTCCAGTTATCTCCTACTTTTCCTATTGTCTCCCTGTAATTCTGAGGTGATATTTTGACGGTAATATTTCCATACCTCTGCGACTCAGGTCTCAACCTGAACATGAATGGTGCTATCTGGTTTTTTTGTGATTCGAAAATAAAATCATTTACAACTCCTATTATTGGATAGTAATCTGTTTTACCGGAATCCCGATACCCCAGTATTCGCATCTTCCCGGGATCTATATTGAACTTTTTTATAGCGGATTCATTAACAAGGCAAGCCTGTGCATCTGAAGGGAACTCCTTATTGAAGAATCTTCCGGACTGAAGTTTCATCCCGTATGTCTGCAGAAAATTATAATCCACAAAGTATGTCCACATAAGAATAGTCTCATCTCTTTTCCCTTCCAGTGCATATCCCTGATTATTACTGTTTTTGCCGGGGACTGATGTAGAGCTTGTCACATTGACAACTCCTGGTATCATGGCAATAGTCTCCTTAAATGCTATTGCTTTGGCCCCGAGTGCTCCCTCATTCTCAATCACAAGTAACAGGTCATTATTAAATCCGGGATCCCTTTCAAGCATATATGTTATCTGTCTGTACATAATAAATGTACCTATAATGAGGAATATCGAGATAGTAAACTGAAGAACCACAAGCATTTTCCTGAGACTGCCTTTATGACTGTTCTGTTCTTTTGCTCCTTTCAGTACCCTGTATGGACTGAAAGATGAGAGAAAGAAAGCAGGATAACTTCCCGCAAGTATCCCTGTTAATAAAGAAAAAATAATGATGAACGGGATCAAGTACCATGTATCTGAAAGCCTCAGAGTAAGAGTTGTATCAAGAAGGTCATTAAAAAAAGGCAGGACTATTTTTATAATGACAAGCGCTATAATTGTTGAGGCAAATGACATTATTACTGACTCTGTAAGGAACTGTGAAACAAGCATCCCTCTCGTAGATCCACCCAGTTTCTTAATGGCCACCTCCTTTGATCTTGCTGATGCCTGTGCGGTTGAAAGATTTGTGAAATTGACTGCAGCAACCAGAAGGATCAGTAAAGCAATTCCACTAAGGATTTTTAATAATTTCGGATCGCCTGGTGCAAGAAAATGAGGTTCGACTGAGGTATCGAGATGAATATCCGTAAGTTTTTGAAGATAATAGGCGTGCTTGTTCCCCTTATTGAGAAATTCTTCGAAAGAGAGGCTTAATACTTCCTGGAACAGTGGTCCTATATGGCTGACTACAAGCTGTTTCAGTTTTTCGTTGAGGCTTGTATAATCTGCATTTGGTTTAAGCAGCAAATAGGTGTTCATGTTGTTGTTTCCCCAGTGCTGGCTGTATGACTGAGGATCCGACATCATGGAGACCAATGCTTCTGCCTTGAAGTGAGTATTGCCAGGAATATCACCCATCACACCTGTGACAACATAAACAGAAGTATCTTTTCCCAATTTAAGAACCTTGTCAACGGGATCCTGTTCACCGAATATTTTTTCTGCCAGTGAGGCTGAAAGAACAACTTTCCCTCTTGCATTCAGAAGATTTTTGGGATCACCCCTTAGAACAGGAATAGAAAAGAAATTAAAAAATGAAGAATCGGCTTCCATTATATATTCCTCAGAATAGGTCTCATTGTTATAAGTTATAGGATTTGCATCATACTTAAGTTTCATTCTTAGGAAATCCTCAACTTCGGGAAATTCACTAAGCATCGCTGCACCAAGTGGAGCTGGAGATGATGCCCCGTTTGATTCCTGACCTCCAATCCTGAAGTTCAAAACAACATTGAATACCCTGTCCCGTTTAACATTGTATCTGTCATAGCTTACTTCATTAAATATATAAAGAGCGATAAGAAGACTGCAGGCAATACCAATCGAAAGGCCGGTTATATTGATAAGAATATATGACCGCTGTCGTGTGAATGACCTTAAGCTGTATTTAATGAGGTTATTCAGCATTTTATTTGAAGGTTAGATAGTTATGATATCCTCATTCAAATCCGGATTTTTTTCTTACCGGATTTCTTCTTTTACAAAAGACTCACTTTAAAATATTTCGCTGCATGGGAAGCATAAAAAGTGAGTGGTGCTGATTACCACCGAGATTGACATATGAGGCCTCCAAAGAAAATGAGATTTTACCAGATATAACACAGGTTCAGCATATATAACTATTGAAGTACAGGATGGATATATTTCAATAATTTATATAGATAAATTGAATAATAAAATCAGCAATAGGGGAATGAAAAAAAGAAAAACGAAAAGCTTTAAGAGGACTTCGACCTATTGAAATTCAAATCATTTCACAAAAGGTTCCTTTATTATCTTAAAATTTCTTATGTTAAAGATCTGCAAATACTTATATGCTTTGCGGTGCTGTAATTAAAAATCATTTAACTTTTTTGCATAAAGAATATATTATCTTTGCAAAACAATTCATGAAGAGATTTGTTATATAGTTAATGAAAAAAGGTATTTCCATATTTCTCTCAGTGATAATGATAGCGGCTACAGTACATTTGACTGTAGCAAAGCACTATTGCGGAGGATATTTAGCTGCCACCCTGGTTTCTCTTGACGGGGAACTGGCATCGTGCGGCATGGAAAACCATTCCGGGACTGACCTGGCAGATGTAAGTATTTCTAGAAATTGTTGTGAGGACATTACCTCTACTTACGGAATAGACAATGATTTTGTCCCTGAGTATGTGAATATTGAACAACCTTTTCCAAATGCAGCTTACAATCTTATTGTACCGGGTAATATTACAAAAGGAAACATTACACTTCCTGAAATATCCAATTACAATATAACACCACCGGGCGATTTTGAGCCCTATAGCACAGACCTGCAGGTACTGTGCGTCTTCCGCATTTGATCTTCTTTTATTTTATCTGCAGTCATAGTACAATAGTATTTTGGCTGTTGTCCCATTTAACGAAAGTATTAATCACTTAAATTTTTTTACTATGAAAACATTAAATTTTTTATTTAGCGCTATACTCATAGCAGTGCTTGGAATCTCTTCTTCAGTACAGGCTCAAACCATGAATATGAAAACAGCTTCATCGAAAACTGAAAGTTTGCAGGTTTCCGGAAATTGCGAAATGTGCAAAACCCGTATTGAAAAGGCAGTCAAGGAAGAAGGAGCTACAGCTGCAGATTGGGACCAGAAGACTAAACTACTGACCTTAACTTTTGATCCTTCAAAATCGAATATTGACAAGTTCGCAAAGAAGGTGGCATCAGTCGGGCATGACACAGAAAAATACAAAGCTGATGATAAGGTGTATAAAGCATTACCAGAGTGCTGTAAATATGACAGAACCACCATGAAGATGCAAGCTGATTACAACTGTCCTATGCATTCTGACGTACACAGTAATAAACCAGGCAAATGCCCGAAGTGCGGGATGGCACTAGTTAAAAAGGATACAGCAACACCCAAATCAGGTATGAACATGCATGATATGGATGCAATGCATCAGAACTAATCTCCTGTTACCTTTAAACCACTGTCTGAAAAGGCAGAAAGCAGTATACATCGAATTTTGCTAGGACAGTCGTTCATTCAAACTGACAGATATAATTAATATAATTGTTTGATTATAAGATAAATATATATTAACTTGAATTGTTTGGCACTTACTACCTTCATTTAAGCAAGTATGCAACCAATAAAATAATAAAATGCTGAATAAGATCATTCATTTCTTTTTAGGGAATAAGCTGGTTACATTCCTGATACTTATCCTTCTGATTAGCTGGGGAATTGTCAATTCGCCTTTCGGCTGGAACACAGGTATACTGCCATCTGATCCTGTGCCGGTAGATGCAATACCGGATATTGGAGAAAACCAGCAGATAGTATATACTGAATGGCCGGGAAGATCTCCACAGGATATTGAAGATCAAATCTCATATCCTCTTACTACTTCTCTTTTAGGAATTCCGGGTGTTAAAACCATTCGCAGTAATTCCATATTTGGCCTATCCAGTATTTATATCATTTTTGATGAAGATGTTGAATTTTACTGGAGTCGTACCCGCATACTGGAAAAACTTAACTCTCTGCCAACCGGGACATTACCGGCTGAGGTTACCCCAGCCCTAGGCCCTGATGCAACTGCACTTGGCCAGGTATACTGGTATACTCTGGAAGGACGGGACTCCAAGACAGGAAATCCTGCCGGAGGATGGGATCCGCAGGAACTCCGCACCATCCAGGATTTTTACGTTCGTTATTCACTCACATCTGCTAAAGGAGTGGCTGAAGTGGCATCAATTGGTGGTTTCGTAAAGGAATACCAGATTGATATTGATCCAAATGCGATGAAAGCCTATGGTGTCAATATAATGGATATTATGGCTGCTGTTAAAAACAGTAACCTCGATATAGGGGCACGTACAATTGAATTTAACAGGGTGGAATACCTAGTCAGAGTGCTTGGATACATAAAGAGTCTTGAAGACCTGGAACAAAGTGTAGTTACCGTTCATGACAACATACCTGTCCGCTTAATGGATGTGGCAAAAATCAACTTTGGTCCTGCTACACGCAGGGGCGGTCTTGACAAAGGAGGATCTGAGGCCGTGGGTGGTGTAGTAGTAGCGCGCTACGGGGCAAATCCGCTGCAATCCATAGATAATGTCAAGGCTAAAATTGCTGAGATAGCTCCAGGATTACCCTCAAAAACACTTGCGGATGGGACCGTATCTAAAGTAACAATTGTCCCTTTTTACGACAGGACGGGATTGATTAAGGAAACCCTTGGAACATTGGAGGAAGCTTTATCTCTGGAAATACTTATAAGTATACTTGTAGTAATTGTTCTGGTTCTAAATTTACGTGCCTCGCTCCTGATTTCCAGCTTGCTTCCGATCGGAGTACTAATGACTTTTGTAGCCATGCGGCGGTTTGGTGTAGATGCCAATATAGTTGCTTTATCAGGTATTGCTATTGCTATCGGTGTAATGGTGGATGTTGGAATAGTATTTACAGAGAATATTATCAGACATCTTGATATGGAAGAGAACATTGGAGCACAAGGGAAAAGACTATTAACTGTAATTTATGATGGCACAGTTGAGGTTGCCAGTGCTGTGATAACGGCATTGGCTACGACCATTGTCAGTTTTCTTCCGGTTTTTGCGATGCAGGCAGCTGAAGGAAAATTATTCAGACCATTGGCTTTCACTAAAACATTCGCCATGTTATCGGCACTGTTCATTGGTATAGTTTTCATTCCCACCCTGGCAAACCTGATCTTTTCAATCAGATTTGATAAAAAGAAGATTAAAGTTGTATTTAATTCATTTTTAGCTGTTTCCGGTATTATTCTGACTATTATAACAGGAAACCTGATTGCTTTAGTACTGGTGGCTGTTGGTATTAATAATGTTCTTGAAGAACGCTGGCCACCTGAAAAAAGAAGATATGTCAATATTATTAATATAGCATTAACACTTTCAGTTGTACTCTATTTTCTGTCAAAGATATGGATGCCCTTAGGTGCTCAAAATAGTTTTCTGTCAAATTTTCTATTTGTAATCGGCCTTGTAGGTATAATACTTGGGGTTTTAATGACTATTGTTCATTTCTATTCAAGTATTTTAAGATGGTGTCTTTCCCATAAATGGCAATTCCTATCCATTCCAATTATGGTTGTATTATTTGGAATCTTAACCTGGCTGGGATTCAGTAAAATGTTTGGCTTTATGCCCGATATGCTAAAAAGCACAAAGTTTTGGGAGGCCGCTGATACACGATTCCCAGGTGTCGGGAAAGAATTTATGCCAGCTCTTGACGAAGGTTCATTTTTACTGATGCCTACAACAATGCCTCACTCAGGTATTGCAGAAAATCTTGATATTATTGAGCTGCTGGATAAAAGACTGAATTCCATACCTGAGGTTGAAAATGTTGTTGGGAAATGGGGCCGTGTAAATTCAGCTCTCGATCCTGCTCCGACATCGATGTATGAAAACGTAATTAATTATAAATCAGAGTATATATTAAATGAGGCTGGACATCGCATGCGTTTCAAAGTGGATAAAAATAATGCATTTATTTTGAAGGACGGAACTCTATACAATCCTGAGACAGATGGATTCAGGCTGATCGAACAAACCAAACTGACAGAGGATAAAAAGGGGGAATATTTCCGTCAATGGCGCGCTGCTATAAAATCTCCCGACGACATCTGGAAAGAAATTATCAAACAGGCTACTATCCCCGGATTAACATCGGCTCCAAAACTTCAGCCTATTCAGACCCGCCTCGTTATGCTTCAGACTGGTATGAGGGCGCCAATGGGGATAAAAATATTCGGTCCCGACCTGGAAACAATTGAGAAAGTTGGTTATGAGATCGAAAACAACTTAAAGCAAGTTGAAGGAGTTGAGCCAATGTCTGTCTTTGCTGATAGGGTAGTTGGTAAACCATACCTGGAAATGGAAATCAACCGGAAGGCTATTGCCCGTTACGGATTGACAGTTCAAAACCTGCAAGTGGTTTTAAGCAGCGCGATAGGTGGAATGCAACTGACATCAACAGTGGAAGGTCGTGAACGATACCCTGTACGTTTGAGGTATGCCAGGGAGTTCAGGGATAATCCTGAAGATCTGAAAAGAATACTTATCCCAACACCTGCGGGTGTACAAATTCCACTGGGAGAACTGGTCACAATTAATTATACACGTGGTCCTCAACTTATTAAAAGTGAAAATACATTCCTGGTTGGCTATGTCATATTTGATAAAAAACCTGAATATGCCGAAGTGGATGTGGTTGAAAATGCACAGGAATTACTCAACAATAAAATGGAATCCGGTGATTTCATCCTTCCTGCAGGAGTAAGCTATATATTTACAGGAAACTACGAAAATCAAATAAGGGCAACCAAGCGATTATTAGTAGTAGTACCAATTTCACTCATCCTGATTTTACTCATCCTGTACTTCCAGTTTGGCTCAGTAACAGTTTCGCTAATGAGCTTTTCAGGAATAATAGTTGCCTTTTCAGGTGGTTTCATAATGATATGGCTGTATGGACAGTCCTGGTTTCTCAATTTCAATGTGGCTGGTGTAAATATACACGACTTGTTCCAGATGGGTACCATTAACCTGAGCGTGGCGGTCTGGGTCGGATTCATTGCTCTGTTTGGAATTGCTACCGACGACGGGGTTATAATGGGAACTTATATCCATCAGGTTTTTGCAGAACGAAAGCCATCAACAATAAAAGAAATAAGGGATGCAGTAGCTATAGCTGGACAAAAGAGAGTCCGGCCGGCGATGATGACCGCTTCGTGTGCTATTATTGCACTGCTGCCAATACTTTCCTCAACCGGTAAAGGATCCGACATCATGGTACCAATGGCAATTCCTTCCTTTGGCGGTATGATCATCCAGGTGATGACAATGTTTGTAGTACCTGTACTTTACAGCATGTGGCAGGAGGGAAAAGTAAAAAGAGAATTAAAAAAACAAAATGTCTTAAACCATGAAGAAGTATAATATAATGAAGAAGTATAATATTTTAATGGGAATCTTGTTCCTGCTGATTTCTTCGTTGGTTTCAGCACAGGATGACCTTAACAGATATTTGCAGACAGCGGCTGAGAATAATCCAGGATTAAAAGCCCGGTTCAACGATTACATGGCAGCACTCGAAGTAGCTCCACAGGTAAAGGCTTTACCCGATCCTCAACTGGCTTTCGGTTACTTCATTCAGCCGGTGGAAACCCGTGTTGGCCCGCAACAATTTAAGATATCGGCCTCACAAATGTTTCCATGGTTTGGAACACTTAAGGCCAAAGAAAACGTTGCAATACAGATGGCAAAAGCCAAATATGAGGTTTTTGAGGAGGCTAAATCAAAGTTATTTAATGATGTTAAAAGTACTTACTACAACCTCTATTTTACAGCCAAGGCTATATTAGTCACGGATGAAAACCTGACCCTGCTTAATTCATTTCAAAAGCTGGCTCTTGTTAAGGTTGAAGCAGGCATGGTTTCAGTTGTAGATGAATACCGGATTGAAATGGAAATCGGTGATCTGGTAAATCAACTGGCCTTACTTAAGGACAAATACAGGTCACTTGAGGTAATGTTCAATAACCTTATCAATACTGATTCAGCATCACATGTAGAACTTCCGCAACAATTGTGGGATAGTGAACCAGGCCTTGAAAAAGAGAAGATCAGAGATAGTATTATGGCGCAGAATCACCAATTATTGAATCTTGATCTTCAGGCCGAATCGCTCCGGTATAAAGAGGAGATAGCACGTCTGGCAGGCAAACCTGATTTCAAAATAGGGTTTGACTATACTATTATAGGGAAAGGTGAAAAGAATCTGGCCGGCACTGATGCAATAATGCTTCCTACGGTTGGGATGACGTTACCTTTATTTCGCAACAAATATAAATCGATGCTGAACGAAGCCGTATACATGGAGACAGCAAAAAAGGAAGAAAAAATCAATAAACAAAATGTTCTGGAGACTGTTTTTGAGCAAACATGGAAAGATTTCGCTGACGCAAAAAGACGCGTTAGCCTGAATGAAAAACAGGCAGATCTGGCACGGAAATCCCTGAAGCTGCTTGAAACAGAATATGTAACTAACAGTAGAAACTTCGAGGAAATCCTTCGTATGGAACGTAAGTTGCTGACATATGAACTGGAACTGGAAAAAGCCCGTTCTGAAAAACAGGCTGCTATTTCGTTCTTTAGTTATTTAATGGGCAATTAATCGCTGTGTTAAAATTTAGATTGAATATATATAGATGATCCACGATTTAAAAAATTAATATAATGAGAATAAAAATATTTCATTTAAACAGGAAAGAGATTATTCAAAAAATAAAAGAATACTACATACTGGTATTATCAGTGTTAGTAGTAGGTCTCTTTTTAGGCTGGGTGTTTTTCCATTCTTCAGGAGAAACAATAATAACTTCCAGCAACATTGATGTTCATGACGAACATAACCATGACAATGAAATAGCAACCATTTGGACATGCTCCATGCACCCACAGATAAGAATGGATGAACCGGTGAAATGTCCTATCTGTGGAATGGATTTAATTCCCTTGAATACACTGAGTTCAGACGAAGAGCAGTCCGATCCGAATGCAATAGTAATGACAGAATCTGCAGCAAAACTGGCTGAGGTTCAAACAATGATAGTAAAAAAAGGAGTCCCTGAAAAATCAATTTATCTGCAAGGGAAAATTCATGCTGACGAAAGAAATATTGCTGAACTTACCGCCCGTTTTGGAGGACGCATAGAGAAATTGTTTATAAATTTTACGGGTCAATATGTTCAGAAAGGTGAGAAACTGGCCACAATTTATTCCCCGGAACTGGTAACAGCACAACGCGAGCTACTTGAAGCTGTGAGTTACAAAGATTCTCGCCCGGCATTATATACAGCGGCAAAAGGCAAATTAAAACTATGGGACCTGAGTGATGAACAAATTTCAGCAATTGAGCAACTGGGTGAACCTCAGCTATATTTTGAAATTAATTCTCCCATCACAGGTACAATAACCATGCGGCATGTTGCCCTGGGTGATTATGTAAAAGAAGGTATAGCGCTGTTCCAGGTTGTTGATTTGAGTCATGTCTGGGTATTATTCGATGCATACGAAAGCGACCTCCCATGGATAAAAAAAGGTGATCAGGCTGAGTTTTCCATACAATCACTACCCGGCAAAACATTTTCAGGAAAAGTCACTTTTATCGATCCATTTATCAATGGATCAACACGTGTAGCAAAAGTCAGAGTGGAACTGAACAATCCAAAGCTGGAAATTAAACCTGAAATGTTTGTAAACGGAACAATTCAATCCAAAATTGCTGAGGGCAGCAATGAGGTATTAATCCCAAAATCTTCAATTTTATGGACCGGGAAACGTGCTGTGGTTTATGTCAAAGTTCCGGATCGTGAGAATCCGACATTTATTTACCGTCAGATTACCCTGGGACCTGAAGCCGGAAATTTCTATGTGGTTGCAGATGGTTTAGCGGAAGGTGAAGATATTGCCACCAACGGAACATTCAAGATTGATGCTGCCGCTCAGTTGCAGGGTCTGCCGAGCATGATGAATCCCGATGGAGGTATAACAAATACGATGCCCGGAATGGATATGTCGGGAGATGATGCAAACTCGAAAAAAGGAGTAAAAAATAGTCAATCCCCCAGGGGATCAATCGAAATTACAGGGAAGACAAATGTAAGCATGGATTTTATAATGCAACTCAACAAAGTCTATGACCAGTATATTGTATTAAAAAATGCTTTTGTTCAAAGCGATGCTAATAAAGTAAAACAAGCAGCCCAAAGTGTTCAGATGGCTTTGACAAAAGTAAATATGAAACTCCTTACAGGGAATCAAATGACAAAATGGATGGATGAATCAGCCATTCTTAATCAGGAGATAAAGCTAATTGCATCTGAAACCAATATTGAAGACCAACGCTCAGCATTTATCACCTTCAATGACAATTTCTATAATTCTGTAAAAGCCTTTGGACTGATGGGCAAAACTGTTTATTACCAGTTTTGCCCAATGGCAAATAATAGTAAAGGAGCCTATTGGCTAAGCGAGACAAAGGATATCCGGAATCCGTATTATGGTGAAGCTATGCTGACATGCGGAGAGACAAAAGAAACTCTTAAGTATTGACATTAATGAATTTAAACACGCTTAAAACTCATTTGCCAATGACACAATCTGAGAATAGAGATCAGTATGGAAGTAGTGTCAAGTACTATTGTCCAATGAAATGCGAAGGTGATAAAACTTATCCTGAAGCAGGCGAATGCCCGGTATGCGGGATGCATCTGAAAAAAGTGGATGATATTTCGAAGGGTAGGTCAAAGAAAGTAACAGGCTACACTTGCCCTATGCATCCGGAGATCAGAAGTGATAAACCAGGGTCCTGTCCCAAATGTGGAATGACTCTGGTTCCTGAGAAAGGAGCTGAAACAAGTGAAGAAGATGAATCTTACAAAGAAATGGTTAAAAAATTCCGGATTGCCCTGGCATTAAGTATTCCTGTATTTATTATTGCAATGTCAGATGTTATCTCATTTATTCATCTCGAATCTATCGCTTCAAAAAAAGTGTGGAGCTGGATAGAATTCTTTCTGGCAACACCGGTTGTTTTCTATTCAGGTTGGGTTTTCTTTAAGCGTGGGTGGAGTTCTATCATCAGATGGTCACCAAATATGTGGACCTTGATATCGATTGGTGTGGGTTCAGCTTATCTGTTTAGTATTTTTGCACTTCTTTTTCCAACGCTTTTTCCGTCTCAGTTTAAAGATATCGATGGAAATGTTCATCTCTATTTTGAAGCAGCAGCCGTTATTATCACCCTTGTACTTATAGGACAGGTTCTGGAGCTAAGAGCACACAGAAAAACAAATTCAGCCATAAAAGCCCTGCTTAATCTGGTTCCCCCGGTTGCCAGATTAATTAGTAACGGCAAGGAAGAAGAGATAGCTTTGGATCATGTCAAACCAGGTGATATACTTCGCGTTAAGCCAGGGGAAAAAATACCGGTAGACGGTATAATATCCGATGGCAATGCAGTTATAGATGAAAGTATGATAACAGGGGAACCAATGCCTATTGATAAATCGAAAGACGACATGGTAACCGGAGGCACTATAAATGGGAAGACTGTATTTGAAATGAGGGCTGAAAAAGTAGGAAACGATACCCTTCTTGCCCGAATCATTGAGATGGTAAATGAAGCAAGCCGGTCAAGAGCGCCAATACAAAGAATAGCTGATATAGTAGCAAAATATTTTGTACAGATAATCGTAGCAATTTCGCTGATAACCTTTGCTGTTTGGGCAATCTGGGGACCTGAACCTGCATATGTTTATGCATTCGTCAATGCTGTATCTGTTCTGATTATTGCGTGCCCTTGTGCACTGGGTCTTGCTACCCCTATTTCAATAATGGTTGGTACTGGAAGGGGGGCACAAATGGGCATTCTTGTTAAAGATGCACGTGCTATTGAAGAGATGAATAAAGTTGACACTCTGATAATAGACAAGACAGGTACAATTACTGAAGGAAAGCCCAGTCTTAAAGGTTATAAATCATTTGGTAAGCTAAGTGATGAAGAGGTATTGATGCTTGCAGCCTCAATTGATGACAACAGTGAGCATCCACTTGCTGAAGCAATAGTAAAAGAAGCAAAAGAGAAAGATATCACATTAAGAAAATTAGAAAATTTTGAATCTGTCACAGGTAAAGGAGTGCAGGCAATTTATAAGGGGGAAAAGATCGGACTTGGAAATCAGAGGTTACTGGAAGACTTTAAGGCATCGTTGAGGGATGACAAGATGGAACTTGTGAAAGAGTGGCAACTTGAAGGGCAAACTGTAGTGTTTCTGATCCTGGAAGACAAATTGGAAGGGATCATCGGGATCTTTGACAGAATCAAGAAATCATCTGCAGGGGCTATTCAGTCACTTCAAAAAACAGGTGTAAAAGTTATTATGCTTACGGGTGATAATAAATACACTGCCAAAGCTGTAGCTGATGAGCTTAATCTTGATGGATTCGAAGCAGATTGTCTTCCCGACGATAAATACAATAAAATAAAAGAATTGCAAGACAAAGGTCAAATAGTGGCAATGGCAGGAGACGGAATAAATGATGCTCCCGCTCTTACCCAGGCTAATATAGGAATAGCAATGGGAACTGGTACTGATATCGCAATGCAAAGTGCTGAAATAACTTTGGTAAAAGGTGACCTTAATGGAATAGCAAATGCAAAAACCCTGAGCAGGGATGTCATGAGAAATATTAAACAAAATTTATTTTTTGCCTTTTTTTACAATTTATTGGGAGTCCCGATAGCTGCAGGCATCCTATTTCCTATGTTTGGGATTTTGCTAAGTCCTATGATAGCTGCTGCAGCAATGAGTTTCAGTTCAGTGTCGGTAATTAGTAATGCATTGCGTTTGAAAAGAAAGAAACAAATACTTTTACCTAAACACAGGAAAAGCTTGGAATAGTAGGAGAGAATATAAAACCTGCTTCCATTTGCATGAATTTAATGGCACCCGAAACTGAAACATGCCTTTTTATTGTTTCAGGGGATTTCTATTTCTGAAGGATCATCAGGACTCTCTGCAAAAAACCATTCCTCATCAATAAATTGATCATCAGCGATTTTGTCGATAGTCAACTTAATATATTTCCCCTCGGCAGAAACTGCGATCTCCCCGTTTGGGAGTACTATTTCTCCTGTACCTTCAAATGAACGGTTTCCTTCACTGGTAACACGTCCCACAACTTTCAGTTCCTGGCCAAGAGGTACAGGTTTCCTGAATTTCGTTTTCAATTCAAGTGTCACACCCCATAAATGTTCATCTCTCCCGTTACATATTGACCTGGCAATTGTTTCATCAAGAATTGTCGCAGCGATGCCTCCATGCATTCTTCCGGGATAACCCTGGTGTTTCTCTGATGGATTTATCAAAGCCACCAATTCATAGGCCTCTGTTTCGTAGAATCTGGCGTGAAGCCCAAAATCATTCTTCTCACCGCAGACAAAGCACATCTTTGAGATATGCTGTTTTTTTAAGACTTTATGTTTCACCTTAATTAAGTTTTGTGTAAAAATAGAATATTCAGCATTGCGGTACAACCAGGAAGAAGATCCTTTATTGCATATTTCAGAAAAACTCGTTGTATGTCGCAGGGCACACGGCTCAGTGTGAGTGTGAGAGTGAGAGTCCCGAACGGATAAAAGTTGCAACCAGTTTAGCGACTTTATTATATCCCCATTACTGAAAACCGGAACAGAGTGCTCTCAAACACAACATTCTACATAATAGCTTTGTCAAATCTATTTGTTTAATTTGGCTTAGCTTAATGAACACTTTTAAATGCGAAATTGACTGTCATGATTCCCGGATTTAAATCTGGTCCTGTGCCTGTGACACTTTTAATGAGGCGCAAAATGATTGCGACTAATGCTATTATTACAAGTGTCGTTATCATTTATAAAAGGTTACAACATTGTAAATAATCATCAAATTTTTGGGAGATTGAAATTGTCGGTAGTCAGCACAACTTCCCTGTTCGAATATTGAAGATTTGGGTCATACTCTGCGGTAATGAAAATCTTGACTGGTCTGAATGCAGATTTAGTCTCAAAAGAGGCTTTTAATTTCCTGGAAATGAAAGAAGTTGTAGTTCTGATCTGACCAATATTTTTTGTAATATTTTCATCTGTTACCATCCATACCACATAAGTATTCATAGGTGGTGAAAGTCTGCTGGCTTCAGACAGGTTTGTTATCTCAATTTCCATAATATAGTTATTGTACTTATCCTTATTTACTGTAACTGAGCCTCGAGCTGCAGGTACAACTGAAGAGATTAGGAAATCTGCCTGAGCTGCACACTGGCCAAAAGAAAATATCATCATTGCAGATGCAAGAGTTAAAAAGATATTTCTTATCCTGGGTATTGAAATTGATGGTTTCATATTGATTATCTTTTATTTTATACTATATAGTGCTGTTGTAATTTTTTTATATCAAATATTTATGATTTTATTAGAAGATATAGGTAATTCCGAATTTTCCACCTGAGAAGGCATTACCTCCTCCAACTTCAAGGTTAAGACCAAAATTGTTACTTACAAAGTATCTGCCACCTATCTGTAAGCCCAGTCCAAGACCCGAATTACCATCGCCAGGATAACCATCAGGTGATGTCCAGGCGTAGAATCCAATGTTTAGTCCTGCATAAAAATCCCAGTTGCTTGGAATATTGAGCACTCTGTTAAAGTGATAATTACCATTACCGGAAATACCTAGTATTGTACTATTGTATCTTACATCGATATATTTCTCCTTATATTGTCTGAATGAGCCTTCAAAGCCCAGTGTTATGTCCCTGGAGATTCCAAAATCCATCCCTACATACAGGGGAATACCCCAGCCTGAGAATCCTACTCCGGCATTAAGTTGTGCTTTACCATTACTGAGAGGGGCTTGAGCACTAATTGTAAACATAGAGATTACAGATAACAAAAGAATAATGCTTAACTTTTTCATTTTTATTGATTTAAATTAAATGAGTTTACTTAATGAATGTCTTTACAAAGGTGGGTACCTTCTTCCCGTAAAGTGTTACACAAAATCAGGAATAAGTTACATCATTCACACATTGGGGATTAGTTCTTGAGCCTTGGAAGTAAGAAGGCCGCAAGTATCCAAGGCTCGCAAGTCAGTCACAGTTGATCTCACATCTTTTCCATATACCAGCTTAATGCTTTTTCAATTTTCTGGTAATGAAAGATTGTGGTAATGGCCTTTTGTAATCGTAAAAAGGCAGTTTCACTTTTTACAAAATAATCAAAAGCCTGATGTTTCATACAATTTACTGCTACCTCAATTTTGTCCTGGGAGGAAAGCATAATCACAGGGATCATGGGATTAACAGCTTTTATCCTGTCGAGAGTTTCCAACCCGTTTATTGCATTTTTTTCAATGCCGTCAAGATGGTAATCGAGAATTACAATGTCTGGATTAAGAGATATATTTTCAAGACATAATTCTCCTGTAGCGAATGTTCTGATTGAAGATCCGGTATTTTGTGTAAATTCGATTTCCAATGATTTCAAAAACAATGCATCGTCATCAACAAGGAAAAGCAATATTTTCTTTTCTATAGTCATCTTATAGTTTTTTCAATAATTCATACTCTTCTTTTAATTCGAGACAGGCTTGAGTGCATATTGTATCAACCTGAAGAATCAATCCTTCTATTTCATCAAGATGTTGCCTGGAGCGTGTATTTTCCTGGATTTTGGTTGCAATAGTTTCATAATTTTTATTCATTCCCATTATTGAGAATGAGGGGATGATTTTATGTACGGAACTGTACAGAGAATTCCAATCCTTTTCCAGAAGGCTTTGCTTCATTTTACCAATTAGCGCTGGGGTTTGATTGAGATAAAGTGTGATCATTTCCATCATTAACTCAGGATTAGATTTTGTACGCTTATACAGAAATGTTAAATCGACACATTTTGACCGGCCTAAAGACTGATGAGAAGTATTATCTTCATTCACAACCCTTTCATTTTCCTGTCCGGGCAAATGCTTCTTGAATAATTCAACCATCTTTCTGTAAAGAACTCTTTCATCGACGGGTTTCGAGATGTAATCGTTCATTCCTACAGCTTTGCATTTTTCCAGGTCAACTGTAGTTACATCGGCGGTTAAAGCGATTATAGGCACCTGAGAATTCATCTGTTTACGCAGATATCTGGTTGCCTCAAAACCATTCATTTCGGGCATCTGCAGGTCCATCAAAATAATATCATATGATTTGTTCTGCATCTTTTCGATAGCTTTTTTCCCGTTATCGACAATATCGTGTTCAAAACCAAAATCGTCAAGCAATGTCTTCATCAGTAATTGATTGATCACCATATCTTCAACTACCAGAACTTTTAAATTCTTTATATCCTGATCCAATTCAACAATCTCTGCTTCCAATGCTGCATCATCCTTTGTTTTTTTAAAAGGCAATTTGAAACTAAAGGTTGAACCTGTTTTCGGGATACTTTTAACGGTTATTGAACCTCCTTGCGATTCTACCAGTTTCTTTGAAATAGCAAGTCCCAGTCCGGTGCCTCCATACAATCTCGCTGTTTCACTAGATGCCTGTTGAAAATTCTCAAAAATATGATCCATCTTTTCTTTTTCTATTCCGATACCGGTATCTGTAACTGCAAATTCGATCATAACGCTCTCCTCATCCTCTGAAAACAATTGCACACTAACCTCAATTTGGCCCTCCACTGTAAACTTAACAGCATTACTGACAAGGTTTAAAATAATCTGATGCAGACGAAGCGGATCACCAACCAGTACAGGTGGAATACTATGGTCATATTTTCTTATCAGCTTTAGATTTTTTTCCTGAATTTTCATTTCAAATACATGTATCATGGCTGATATTGATGTATACATTTTAAAGGCGATCTTTTCAAATATCATCTTTCCGGCATCCACTTTTGCCAGATCGAGTATATCATTTATAAGAACAGTCAATGCATCTCCACTCATCTTTATCGCGGTCAGATATTCTTTTTGTCTATCAGATAAATCAGTCCTCATAAGGACTTTGGTAAAACCAAGAATTGCATTCATTGGTGTACGGATTTCATGACTCATATTAGATAAGAACTGTTGCTTCGACCTTACTGCATCTTCTGCAATTACGGTGGCACTTTCAGCCTTACTTTGAGCCTCTTCGGCAATTTTCGTTGCTGATTCAGCATGAACCTTAGCTTTCATCAACTCTGCTTCGATTCTTTTGTGATCAGTGATATCCCTTGCCACCACTACCACACCTATAATCTTCCCATATTCATCTTTATAGACAGAACCGTTAAACAATACCTCGGTAAGCTTTCCATCCCGAATAGTCAAAGGAAAATCTGCAACAAAACCTTCTGCAAAAATCTGTTTGTAAATCTCCCGCGCTTTATCAGGTTCCGTAAAATAGTCAAAAAAATCTGTGCCTATAAGATTTTCGCGGGTGACCTCTGTTATGGCGACAGAAGCATTGTTCATATCAGTAATTTTACCCTCCGGATTTATTGTAAAAAGTGGATCAAGACTTGCTTCAATCAGGCTCCTGGCATAACGCGATTCCTGTCTTTTTAATGCATCCATGATATTGATTTATCTAATTGTAACTATTTTGTTAACTTCTTAAGACCTGACTTTTAATGTTCTTGTTTTGAGACTTTTCAGGCATTTTCAATTGTTTCAAGTCTTTTGTCCTTCAGGCTCCTGAAATATGATGGTGTAAGACCTGTAAGTTTCTTAAATTGATTGGAAAGATGTGCGACACTGCTGTAATGCATCTTCCATGCAATTTCAGACAGACTGAGCTCGTTATAAATTATCAATTCTTTTACCTTTTCTATCTTATAGAAAATCAGGTATTTCTCAAGTGTTATGCCCTGTATTTCTGAGAAAAGGCTTGCCATATATGTATATTCATAATTTAATTTCTTCATCAGATAGTCTGAAAAATTGATTTTTGGTGAATCATCCTCATTGTGAACAATTTCAATAATTACCTTCTTAATTTTTTCAATGAGTATAGCTTTCTTATCCTCCATCAGTTCCAATCCTGATCTGAGCAATCCAATTTTTAGCTGTTCACGCTGGTCGGTTGAAAGATTCTCCATAATGTCCACTATACCCATATCGACAAAAATAAAATGGAGTCCAAGTTTCTTTAACTCTTCTTTCACTGCCATTTTGCAGCGTGTGCTTACCATATATTTTATATACAGCTTCAATTTGATATTTTATATGAATAAGAATGTTATTTAATTACCATGCGACAACACGTTAAACCAATGATATTAATTTATCAATGCATGTTGGAAAGGTACCGCTGAATTACAGCAAAAGAGTTACACAATTAAACGAAAGAGTTACATGATTCACACATTACCAAGGGCATTACGCCTTTTGTGTTTTAGATTTTTGAAGTGTGACGGAGTAAGACCAGTCATTTTTTTAAACTGGTTCGAAAGATGAGCAACACTGCTGTAGTGAAGTTTCAATGCTATTTCAGTAAGATTGAGCTCATCATACACAATGAGTTCTTTTACTTTTTCTATTTTGTGGGTAAGGTAAAAGTTTTCAATTGTTGTCCCTTTAACTTCAGAAAAAAGATTGGAAAGGTAGGTGTAATCGTGATCTAGTTTTTTACTTAGATAATCGGACAAATTGACTTTGATCTGTTCATCAGTATAATGAACCAGTTCAATAATAGAGGTTTTAATTTTTTCTACAAGAATACTTTTTTTGTCATCCATCAGTTCAAGTCCGCTTCTTTTCAGCCCAATGTTCAGACTTGAGAGTTGTTCTGCTGAAATCTCTTCCATTATTTCTGCTTCACCCAGATTTATAATGATGTAATGCAATCCGAGTTTCTCCAGTTCGGATTTGACTACCATCTTGCAGCGGATGCAAACCATATTTTTAATATAAAGTTTCAACCTGTTCAGAATAGATGGTTAATTGGCCTCATATAAACAAAGATATGCAATAATTAAGACTTCAATCAGAGTATAATTGGCGTATGTGAATTATGTAACTTTTTTTTAAAATTGTGTAACGCTTTATACACTACATCTTTCTACCTTTTCACTGGTTTAATTTTTTAAGATAAAGCAGGATGAGAACCCGGCTTGTGGATGAGAAATAATGCTTTAAAAATGGTTTCTCAATAACATGATAAAACTTGTTAATTTTCAAATTTAAAGAATATGTTTTACAAAAGAGTCGTTCAAAAAGCGTTGAAAAGTACCTGGAAATTGGATTCCAAACCAGGGTTGCCCCTTGCCAGTATTTCAAGAGATCAGGATAGTCTGGTCTCAAAGGTAATTTATGATATTTTTGGTGGTGAAATCTTAAAGACCCCCAGGAAAAAAGGCTGGCATTTTTATAACCGGATAAATGGTGACCGGATTGATCTATCAGGATCTCGAACTCAAAAATCAATAGATAATAATTGGTTCGAGGACATTCCTGCAACACCTGCAGAAACTTCTTGTTACTACGACAATGCAGATTATTTGACTTTCCTGATGAGATTCGTAAGGGCATTTGAAGAAGCAGTAGGATTAAAGCGATATAATAAAAGCTTAACAACCTGAGGAGGCTATATTGCTTCTAAAGATTCCATACAAGCGGTATCATTGATCCGCATCAAGATGCTTCACCAGTTCGGACTTGACTACCATCATGCAGCGGATGCAAACAATAATTTTAGTATAAAGTTTCAATCTGTTCAGGATAGATGGTTAATTGACCTCATACAAACAAAGAGATGCAATAATTAAGTCTTCACACGGAACATAATAGGCATGTGTGAATTATGTAACTAATAGATTTAGTTATGTAACACTTAAAAAGTTTAATGTACTCACCTTTGTTTTGTGATAATCCATTCACAATTAATACGCATCAAATGAAACTAGGAAAGTTATTACCAATCTTAGCCATGCTAATGATTGTTTTTATGGCCGGATGTAAAAAAGAAGATCCTATTGTACATCCTGTTATGATATCAGCTAATCCAGCTGGCGATGTTACTGGTGTTGCACGCAACACTAATGTTGCATTTACGTTCAGTGAGGATATGGATCCTTTAACAATCAATAATTCGACATTCACATTGAAACAAGGATCAGATTTAGTTCCCGGAACCGTTACTTATTCCGAAAGAACAGCAACATTTACACCCACTAATACTCTGGCAGCGAGTACAACATATACTGCTACTATGACTACCGGGGCTACAAGTCTTACAGGGAATTCTCTGGCAGCTAATGAGGTATGGAGTTTTACAACAGGAGGGTCAACAGCGAATTTGACAACAGTACCCCTGGGTTCTTCAATCAATTATGTAATCCTTGCTAAAACAGCAATCAATAACAGTTCAACATCAGCTATTACAGGTGATCTGGGACTGAGCCCGGCCGCTACATCCTATATAACCGGCCTTGCACTGACAGATGCAACAGGCTATGCAACTTCTGCTCAGGTAACCGGTAAAATATATGCAGCTGATATGGCCGATCCAACACCAATTAACCTTACAACTGCTGTAGAAAACATGATTACTGCATACAACAACGCTGCAGGTCGTACTTCTCCTGATTTTCTTGAATTGGGAACAGGTAATCTTGGTGGTAAAACTCTGTCACCAGGGCTTTATAAATGGACCAATACGGTCACATTGCCATCAAATGTAACCATTTCAGGAAATGCTACCGATATTTGGATCTTCCAGATTTCAGGAGACCTTACGGTGAGTGCTGCAGTGAATGTTACACTGACAGGTGGAGCATTGGCCAAAAACATCTTCTGGCAGGTAGCCGGACAGGCAACCTTAGGTACAACCTCTCATTTTGAAGGTATTATTTTGTCAATGACAGGGATTACTTTCCAGACAGGAGCATCAGTAAATGGCAGATTATTAGCACAGACTGCAGTGATCCTCGACGCAAATGCAGTTACAAAGCCACTGTAGTTAAAGTATTTAATTAGATTTTAATAAAGAACCGGAAAGCAGGGATGTTGCATATACTACCCCTGCATTTCCGGTTTTTTTCTTTATATGCAAAAACGGTCAAAATGACCACCTTACGACGGTTTAAACTCTACCCGCTGAAAGGATTATTAAAGTGTCCTGAACATGACAGGTCACTTACTGTCTAAGGATGTCTTAGTCACACAAGGTAACTACACCATTATTACGTATGCTGGAGAACCTCCTGGAGTATTAAAGGAAGTCAGATGGCACCTTATAAGAGTGTGAGTGTGTGTGCGGGACTCTCACTCTTTTCAGTACCCGGAGCGGACAAAAGCTGCAACCGGGTTATAGACATTTTATTTTAAAAATCTTATGACAATTTTATAATCCTTTTCTTAAACAACTGAATAGAGGCCAATGTCAGAATAATACCAATGCTCATTAAAATAAGGATTTTTGGAAGGATCTCTTCCAATGGAAGTACCCTCCAGAACAAGTCATAAAACCCCTGAATTCCCCAGTAATTTACACTCAGAATCGCAATCTTCTGTAGTATTGATGGCATTATAAACAGAGGGATCATACTTCCGCCAATAGCCGACATGACCAGAATAATAATTGTGCTCAGGTTCTGGGCTTGTTGGCGTGTTTTTGCAACAGCAGCCAGAAAAATACCCAGACTTGAAACAGCAAAAGATGTAGCTATTATCATTAAGATTAATCCCGGAATATTAACGTGCATATCCATGTTTAATATGAGCCAGGCAAAAAGGAACATGGCAGTTAGCTGAAGTATCGAGATAAAAAAAGCGAACAGCATTTTGCTATAGAGTATTGTACTGCCCTTCAAGGGAGAATAAAGCAATCTGTTTATTGTTCCGTTTTCTTTTTCTTCCAGTATGCTTGTCCCGACTCCGGCCACGCTGAAGAGTAACATCAGAATGGCAGTTCCAGCAACAGCCTGTATCAGACCAAGTTTGGTGTCATTTTTAATCCCAACTATCGGAGTCCACTTTATTTCTTGTTTATTTCTGTCATTTTTTATTACAGTCCCGAAAATGTCATCACTGATATCATTTTCGTCATCAGGGAAAAGTTCCTGCAAGTATTTTTCAATACTCTTTTTAATCATTATCTCACTTGTTGAAGACATTAAAGTGCTGATCAGATTCTGTTGAAGAATGCTGATCTCCATTTCCCGTGACCTGTCATAAACGAGTTCAATTGGCGTTGCATTTCCGTTTTCAAGTGAATCCTGAAAACCTTTATAAATTATCAGGGCACATGCATATTCCCCTTTTATTACCAGTTCTTTAGACTTAATTGAATCTGAAACAATAGTTATAATATCTTCAAGGGAATCAATCTTATAAATAATCTCTTTTGAAGTTGTTGTTTTATCCAGATCAGTAACCAGCAATTTTACAGGTTCAGAACGGCCATTGTAGGCTCCAATACTTCCATATGCAAATGCAAAAAGAGTTATTAAAATTACCGGAAGCAAAAATGTGAGAATTACAGAACGGTGATCATGAAGAAACAGTATCAGATCTTTTTTTAAAAGCTTGAACATAATTTAATCTCTTAATTCTTTCCCTGTTAATTTCAAGTAAATAGATTCCAGGTTCGTTCCCTGAGTATATATTCTTTCGATAACTCCACCCGAGTTTTGGATCTGGTTTATAATTATTGAAGTGTCATTACCAATATTTCCACACTCAACTTTTAAGGTGTTGGATGTACTGTCAAATCTGAATAAGGGATTTTCTGAAGTAATTCTGGATATTATTTCAATGTTTACATCTGCCAGTTTAATTGTCAATAAATCTTTGACATCGCTGATTTTCCTTAACTCTTTCAGAGTCCCCTGTGCAATAATGCGTCCAACATCTATAATTGAAATATTGTCACAAAATCGTTCAGCTTCTTCCATATAATGAGTCGTATAGATTATTGTCATCCCTTCATAATTCAATCTCTCTATGACCTCAAAAATATGATTCCTGTTTTGAGGATCAACACCAACTGTGGGTTCATCCAGCACTAATATCTTAGGATTATGAAGCAATGAGCATGCAATATTGATCCTGCGTTTCATCCCCCCTGAAAAAGTTTTGATTCTGTCATCCTTCCTGCTTACCAAATCAACAATCTCCAGCGTGTTATTGACATTCTTCTCAAGTTCCTGTTTTGGAATATCATACAATCCTCCCCAGAACATCAGGTTTTCATATGCTGACAGCTCTTCATATAATGCAATTTCCTGGGGAACCACCCCCATGATCAACTTTATGGTTTCACCATCATCCTTAATATTGACGCCATCAATAATAACATCTCCCTCGTCGGGTTTTACCAGAGTGTTTAATATATTTACAATAGTTGATTTGCCCGCGCCGTTCGGACCCAGAATGCCAAAAATTTCCCCTTTTTCAATATTAAAGCTGACCTTTTCCAAGGCTCTAATATTTTTGAAGGATTTTGAAACAGATCTTACTGTTATCATTTTAATTAATCCGGTTAACCATTTTTATATTTGAAGTTCAGAACATTAGCTGTTTTGAATTTCCTGGATTTTTTTAATGCCTTGTCGGCAGCTAGTTTACCGGTTAAGATTGACATTGGCACCCCTGCGGGGCTGTAAGCCCATTGCCCTGCCTGGTAAATTGAAGGAATTGGGGTCAGAACTGAACGATCCGATATCTGAATTTTGTTTATTACAGGCATGGATTTTTGAAATGACCATCCCGTAATAGCTCCTTCTGAACTGCCTATTCTGTTTTCAATGCTTAAAGGGGTAAAAGAAAAGCGTGCAACAATTTTATCTTTTAACAAGGGGTATACAGAATCAGATACCACTCTCAAAACACGATTCTCAAGTTCAAAAATAAACTCATCAAGCCAGCCTGCTTTTTGAATTTTTTCAAACAAATCATATTCAGCAAGGAGACTAATAATTACGCCGGTTTTGCCCGGAGGAACCAATTCGGGATCTTTAAGACCGGGAATAGAAATTTCGTAAGTGTTTAATTCGGTAAATTTGTCCAGCCAGGCCAGGATTTTATCTTTTTCAAATTTCTCAAAATTGGCCAGCAGATAATTAAGCTCTCCCCTGTGAGTTTCACCTAAACCAATCTTTGAGGGAGTATAGAAGAAATGTCCATTTGCAATAAGCCTGAAACTCTCAAGAGGTTCATCTACCTCCAGGAATAAAGAAAACACAGAATCGCCACCCCGGTATTTCAGCATCTTACTTTTTGACTCCTCAAAAAATGTTTTGATTTTCGGTAATAAGCCCTCTGTTTCTGTAATTTTATAGAATGTTTTTAAGTCAGCAGCCCAGATAAGATTGTCATATTTATAAGTGATATTATTCTGGTCCTTTAAAAGACATTTATCAGCCACCACTTCGATAATTTTTGTCTCTGTCTTTATTTCTCCTCCACATTCTATTATTTTGTTTTTCAAAGCTTCCGACAATTTTCCAACTCCTCCTTTGGGATAGAAATAATCCAGATACAAGGAAAAATAGCTCATTGCAAAAAAAGTAGGGGTGTTTTTAAAGAAGTGCTGTGAAATAATATCCCTGAGTGAAGGGTTTTTTACAATTGTCCCTAAATAATCCTCAACCGGCATGTTCATGCGGTTTATTTTTCCAACAGTAAAAATAAATTTCGGTAACCAGGGTAATAGCTTTTTGAAAATAAAATCCCTGTCATGCTTTAAATCTTTGAACACCGGATTCTCTATTCCATAGAGTACATCCATGTGTTTCATTATTTTCCTTATGTTTTTTATGAACTTATAAATTTCTTCTTTATTTTCCGGGTATAATTTTATCAGAAGATCCCTGTATTTTATTAAACTATCTAAATTTTCTATGTGTAAAATCTCGTTTTCTATACCTAGAGAAACCGGACTTTTAACAAATTCGAGCTCAATGCCTAAATCCTTTAACATCGGTAAAATAATACCAGCATTTTCCAGGGCTCTTACCCCGGCATCAAAATGGAAGCCATCCCGGGTAAATGAATTTACCAGTCCTCCGAATTCGCTGTTTTTTTCAATAAGCAATACTTTTTGTCCTTCACGTGAGAGATAATTTGCGGAAGTCAATCCTGCTATTCCACCTCCCACAATGATTGTATTGTATTTATTTTCAGCCATATGGTTCTATTTCATTGATTAAAAAATCACGTTCTTCTTAACATTTACGATTTTTTACCATTCAATCCACTTAATTCAAGACTTTTTTCCCATAGTTCATATGCTGTTTCTTTATCCAGTGCCGGGGGAGCAGGTTCTTCAATTGTGGTTAAATTAAAAAATTTTCCGCTAACTGCTTCCATCTCACCTGATACTCCAAGATAATATAAAGCTTCGGCTGATATTTCTGGCGATCTTAATGATTTATCCAGAAAATTTCTTTTAAACCATCGGTAAACCGGTCCGTTTTCCTGCCCTGTTTCAGTTTTAACAGCTCCCGGGTGCATTGCATTTATCGATACACCTTTCTTTTGGAATTGTTCATCAAATATGATCATGGATAAAAGCTGGGCAAGTTTAGCAGAACCATAACTTTTGAGGCCGGAATAACGTCGACTTTCCCAATTCAAATCATCAAGTCTCAATCCCCAGGCAGCAAAACGATGACCTTCGGAATTAACCATAATTATTCTGGCCTTTTCCTGGGATTTCAACTTATCCATCAGGATGAAATTTAAAATAAAGGAAGAAAGATATTGGATCATAAAAACCTTTTCAATGCCATCGGGAGTTAATTCTTTTTTTGTCAGGTAAATGCCTGCGTTATGAATCATTACATCGATATAGATATCAAGCCTTGATAGTTCTTCAGCTACTTTATGAACATCATGCAAATTACTCAAATCAGCTATCTTGTAATCGCATTTGATACCATATTCAGTTTCAACCTCACGGCGTAATGCCTCCGATTTCTGCTGATTGCGATTTATGCAAAGCAGGTTTGCCCCACAAGATGCATACTTCTTCGCAGTATAGTAGCCAATACCCGATGTAGCACCCGTTATAACAACGAGTTTATTGTTAAAATCGTTAGTACAAATTTTGGGGTCTAACTGATTGTTCCTGATCATCGCAAACACGTTAGACCATTGATATTCTTTAAAATATTTAAAGAATTTTTTATTTCTTCTCATAATAGTTCCTTACCCAAACTTTCTTTTCATAAATTTCCTGTAAGCTTTGCCGAATCTTGGGATATTGTCAAAAATATCGCCCCATAAATCATAATAATCTCTTTGCTCTGTAATTTTCCCTTCATTATTTAATGTCAATCGGCTTGATCCATATAATACTGAACTCGGATTTTTCTTAAAACTAATAGTCATCTCCCATTCAATAAAGACTATGTTTTCTTCAATAGCAGCCCTGATAATTTTCATTTTCAGGTCTTTTGAACGTTTGGTCAGGCGCTCGGTCATTGCTCTGAATTCCTCTATACCGCGAATTTCCTGTATAGAGTCCCTGAAATATATATTATCATCATAAAATGGCAGAATGTGCGACCAGTCAGGTTTCCCTTCCTGGTTGTATGTTCTGCTCCATAAATCAACTACTAATTCTTTCGTCAGCATAGAATATCAGGTTTACTCCGGAGGTTTTATTAATTATGATAGCAATATCGTAAAAGTACTTAATAAAACTTCTTATTTTACCTTTAACGATTTGGATTCTGCATGAGGGTATAAAAGTAGTTAAGATGAATTATTTCAGTCTATTGATTTAATTCAGTTTTTACTAATAAAGTTGGATTATTCAGATTATCAGTTCTTTTCAATAATAGACAGATCTTTAAAGCTTCATCCGCATGACGTTGAGTCTCTGTCTGTGAATCGAAAATATAAACTACTTTACCTGACCGGTCAGCAACATAAGTCACTCGTCCGGGAATTAAGCCGAAAGCCTTTCCCGGGACACCAAATAATTTTCTTACAACATTTCCGGTGTCACTTAAAAGGGTGTAATTAAGTCTGTTTTTTTCTGCAAATTCTTTATGGCTATCAATTGATTGGCCGCTTATACCTATAATAATGGCATCTACCTCATCAAATACATCAGAAAGATCCCGGAAATAACAAGCCTCCTTTGTACAGTTAAGACTGCCATCCTGCGGGTAGAAAAATATAACAAGTTTTTTCCTGCCAAGCAAAGAGGAAATATCAAAATCATTACCATTCTGATCTTTAAGAGTAAAGAATGGAATCGGATCTCCTATTTGAATTTTATTCATTTTTATTTTCTTAATAATACCGAAATTAAGTACTAGATGTTTGTTATCTCAAATAATAGCTTATTGGAGTTCCTTCAATATTCTCAACGCTTCATCAACATGCTTTGTGGCTTGTGTTTGTGAGTTGAAGACATAGATCACTTTACCTGTCTTATCTGCAATGTATGTTACGCGGCCAGGTAACAATCCCAGCAAGTTTGTGGGCACACCAAATTGTTTTCGTATTTTATCTCCTTCGTCACTTAAAAGGGTGAAAGTAAGCCTGTGTTTTTCGGCAAATTCTTTATGGCTTTCAATGGATTGTCCACTAATACCAATTATCTCAGCATTGGCGTCCTGAAAAACCTCAAACTGATCGCGAAATGAACAGGCTTGCTTGGTGCATCCAGGACTATCGTCTTTTGGATAAAAATAAATTACAAGATTCTTTTTACCGAGGACAGAATTGATGTCGTACAAATTTCCGTTTTGATCAGGCAATATAAATGCTGGAATGCTGCTTCCGACTTTGATCTCGCTCATATTGTTTTTTTGACTAAAGGTTAAATATGATGTAAATAAGAGCATGTAAATGATAAGATATAAACGATAAAAATTCCTGAATTTCAGGTAATCATGGTTTTCAGGATACATATTTCCGAAAAGGGCTTTTATTTCTTTCATAAAATAAGGTTTGATGTTTATTGTCCAATTATCGGTCTGGTAGACTATCTTACGAAATTTACTTCTGTAAAATGTCAGAGGTAAACCCCATACTACAAATAATATAAGCCAGATATTTTTGAGTAAGAACATAATTTTATGATTTATCCCTTAATATTTACTTGGATTGAAGTACATTTAATTGCAATATTCCTGATCATTCCTCTGAAAATAAAACCATGAATAGGCAGAACGCTATACCAGTATAATCTGCCCAAAAGGCCAAGTGGTCTGAAAGTTGCAGTCTGATGCAATACATTCTGACTGTCAATTCTAAATTCCAGCCAGGCCTCGCCGGGAAGTTTCATTTCAGCAAATAACAGTAATCTTTTTTCTCTTTTGTCGGCAATCAGGACACGCCAGAAATCGAGTGCATCACCCGGCGATATTTCAGTTTGATTTTTCCTGCCCCTTCTTAAGCCAACACCGCCAAAAAGCTTATCAATAAAGCCACGAATTACCCAGAGCCAATTGCCATAATACCAACCGTTTTTCCCTCCTATTGACCATATCATATTAAGTGCTTTTTCAGAATCACCAACAGGTTGTTGTCTGTAATCTATAAAACATCCGTGAACTGGGACTTCTGCGTATCTGGATATTCCATCATTCAAGGTATTGGATGTTAAAGCATCTTTCCAGCTCGATGGCACCTGGTTCAGTTCTATCTTATTAAATGCTTCTCTAATAGCATCTTCATAGCTTACAGGAGTAATTCCCAACAGATCTTTTAGACTATTATCTTTACAAATTACTTCAATTTTCATACTATTAACCAGGTTTTGTGCCAGTGAGTAGGAAGTGGAGGTTATAAAGTAGAGCCAGTATGATGATAGCTTTGGAGTCATTACCGGCACTATTCCGATACGACGTTTAAGTCCACGTACATCTGCAAACCGGAGCAGCATCTGTTTATAGGTCAGAATATCAGGACCTCCAATATCATAACTCCTGTCAAAGGTCTGTTCATTCAGGAACACTCCGGAAAGAAATTCGATAACATTGCGTATTGCAATGGGCTGTGATAAGGTATTAAGCCAACGAGGAGCAATCATCACAGGTAACTTCTCTACCAGGTCTCGGATTATTTCGAAAGAAGCACTTCCTGAACCAATAATGATTCCGGCCCTGATTGTTGTTAATGAATAAGATCCTGAACCGAGTATTCTCTCAACATTCCTGCGACTCATAAGATGCTTTGATAATACTTCTTCGTTGACAATTCCGCTAAGATAAATCACCTGGCGGGCTTTGGTTTGTTGAATATAATTTCTAAAATTTATTGAAGATGTCTCCTCCAATTTTTCAAAATCCCCTATGGAAGTTGACATGGAATGGATAAGGTAATAGGCTGCATCAATGTCAGAGGGGATATTATGGAGTGTATCTGGCTTTAAAAAATCAACCTCGATTACCGATAAAGAACTGGAATTGTGCTTTCCTGTATCAAACCTTCTCCGGTCACGGACACAGCAAACCACCTCATGACCATTGTTAAGTAAAACGGGTAATAATCTTTGTGCTATATAACCTGTTGCACCTGTAAGTAATATTCGCATTTTAATGTTTATTATAAAGGTAACAAGATTGCGGGAGGAAAGGTTCATAGAGTACAAAAGCCCATGGTTTTAACCACATTTGGATGATTAGATTGAGATTATATCGTTAAAAGTGAAACTGCTTTTATAAGGCTTCAACATGCTATCACCAATATTTTCCATACGAAGAATATTTAAAAGTCATTGAACTGGTATATGGAGAATATGTAGTCAGAAACATTTTTACCCCTGTCAACAGTCCCTATGTGTGAACTATACAACTCTTTCCTCTAATTGTGTAACGCTTTAGATTACCAAAAGCCTCACCTTTACAGCGTGAAAATATATTCACAGTTCAAACTAAATAAATATGATAAACAATAAATTATTAACAACACTTGCAATCGCTTCAATTGCAACATCTGTTTTAACAGGTGGATGCAAAAAAACCAATACTGACCCAACCAGTGAGATTGTGATTCCGGTTCAGTCTATTGAAATGGCTACCGTTTCCCTTGCAGGCACATCCACTTTCGCTATTCTTGGCGGTTCAGCAATTACCAGCACAGGAGCAACTAATATTACCGGTGATATCGGATTAAGTCCCGGATCATCAATAGGTGGATTTCCTCCCGGAATTTTGACCGGCACACAACATATTAATGATGCCATGGCCGATCAGGCCAAGCTTGATTTAGTCGTTGCATATAATAATGCAGCAGGAAGAACAAGCACTGACATAGTAACTTTATCCGGGAATATTGGAGGACTCACACTTACCCCGGGGCTTTATAAATCAACTTCATCTCTCGCTGTATCATCTGGCGATCTTACCTTCGATGCTAAGGGTAATTCAGGTGCTGTCTTCATTATTCAGATAGCATCATCACTTACCACAACATCGGGACGCCAGGTTATTCTTAGTGGAGGAGCCTCAGCAGCCAACATATTCTGGCAGGTGGGAAGTTCGGCTACTTTTGGAACTACCACAGTTTTTAAAGGTACAGTAATGGCAATGCAATCAATAACCTTTAATACAGGAGCAACACTTGATGGCAGAGCACTCGCTAGAACAGGCGGAATCACTCTAGCTGGGAATACTTTAGTGCAGAAGTAATATTTAAATATAAAATTTAAAGGGCGTTGTCAACCGACTGACAGCGCTCTTTTTTTGTAAAAAAAACCGTGAATTATGCAAATCTTGTAGAGAATAGTGTAATTCTTCAGGGTACTGCACTGTCTACCTTTGCCAGGTGAAAATATATTCACAAGTAAATTAAAAAAGTAAATATGAAACTAGTAAAAGTTTTTCCAATCATAGCGATGCTAATGATTGTATTTATTACCGGTTGTAATAAAAAAGATGAATTTTCCGGTGTACGCCCGGAGGTTACTTCTACAAACCCTATAAGTGAAGCAGTCAGTATTGCAATAGGAACTAATATCTCTGCCGTTTTTAGTTCAGATATGGATCCGTTAACAATGACCACTGTTAACTTTATTGTAATGCAGGGTACCTCAATTGTTCCCGGTACTGTAAGTTATGAAGATTCAACGGCTATGTTTATACCATCAGCTGTTTTATCTGCAAATACCTTATGTAATGTCAAAATCTCTATAGGAGCAAAAAACAATTCCGGTATGGGTTTACTAAATGACTATACCTGGAGTTTCACTACGGGGGCACTTCCTGATGTCACCAAACCTACAGTTACCTTAACTGATCCTTTGAATAACGCTACAGGCGTGGTTATCAGTAAACTTATAGTAGTAAGTTTCAGTGAAGCTATGGATCCTTCTACAATTGCCTCTTTAACATATACATTGAAACAAGGTTCAACCTCTGTTGCAGGTATTGTATCATATACAGGTATGAATGCAACATTTACTCCTTCTGCTAACCTGGCATACAGCAAGGTTTATACAGGAGTGGTAACTACGGGAGCTAAAGATGTTGAAGGCAACTCGCTTGCAGTCGATTATGCTTTTAGTTTTACAACTGCAGATGCACCTGATACTGCGTTGCCAATGGTTAATTCAACAGACCCTCTCAACAACGCAACGGAAATTGCAGCCGATAAGACAGTTGCATTTACTTTCAGTGAGGCAATGAATGCTTCAACTATCAATGCCAGCACACTTACTCTTACCCAGGGAACAACTCCTGTTGCAGGTACTGTGGGTTATTCAGATATGACGGCAACGTTTACTCCGTCAGCTAACCTCGCAGCCGGCACTACTTATACTGCTACGGTAACTACCGGAGTAAAAGACCTTGCCGGCAATGCTCTTGCAGCAAACCTTGTATGGACATTTACTACAGCCGGAGCGCCAACGGTAAATTCAACTGATCCGCTGGACCTTGCTGCTGATGTATCTCTTTATAAAGTTGTAAAAGCAACTTTTAGTGTTCCTATGGATCAGTCAACTATTACTGCAAACACCTTTACAGTAAAACAGGGAATAAACCCGGTCACTGGTGTAGTTACATACACGGGTTCGACTGCATCCTTTGATCCTACATATAATTTTTTACCAGGTACCGTATATACAGCTACTGTTACAACAGGAGCTAAGAATGTAGCGGGTTTTCCGCTTGCGAGTGATTATGAGTGGAGTTTCACAACTGAAGCTACAATTTTAGCAATAGGAGCAGTAGATCTTGGAGCAGCAGCAAATTATCTGATCCTCGCTAAAACAGGAATCAGCAACATTTCGACTTCTGCCATAACAGGAAACCTGGGACTGAGCCCGGCTGCCACCTCTTATATTACAGGTCTTTCTCTTACAAATGCAACCGGTTATGCAACCTCAGCACAGGTAACCGGTAAAATATATGCAGCTGATATGGCCGATCCAACACCAATAAACCTGACTACAGCAGTTGAAAATATGATTACTGCTTATAACGATGCAGCGGGTCGTCCTACTCCTGATTTTCTTGAATTGGGTACCGGAAATATTGGTGGAAAGACAATTACACCAGGACTATATAAATGGACCTCCACCGTTACAGCACCATCAGATGTTACCATTTCGGGCGGCGCAAACGATGTATGGATCTTCCAGATTTCAGGCGACCTTCTTGTAAGCTCAGCAGTGAACTTTACGCTTATTGGCGGAGCACAGGCCAAGAACATTTTCTGGCAGGTAGCCGGTCAGGCAACATTTGGAACCACCTCACATTTTGAAGGTATTATACTGTCAATGACAGGTATTAATTTTCAGACCGGAGCATCATTCAAAGGAAGAGCTCTTGCACAGACAGCTGTCGTACTTGACGGTAATGCTGTAATTCTACCTTAGTATTCTTCAGGAAATCATATTACCAAATAAGCTGCCCCTGAGGGTGGCTTATTTTATATATGATATAGATTAACAACTGGTCCGGGGTAAGGTCAATGGAAGTAACAGTAATATTAACATTTAACGAAAGACTTTTATATCGTTACATAATTTCTACGTAAATATGATCTCTTGTAATCGATGGGATAGGTTCTCGAGAAATCTATATTACTCAATGACAGTTATCAATGAACTCCATAAACCAGGTGTAACTGTTAACACGGTGGAACAACCACTTGATATTTCAAGCTCGGATAACAAGATACTCCTTAGTCTCTACTTAACTATGCCAGAAGTCGAAAATGATAAAATCGCAAACCTTTACATAAAGACATTGGAAAAACTATTTGAAAAGGATGATTACAATAGGAGGGATGAGATACAAAAGTCGAAGAAGGAGCTGGAGAAACTTGAACTCCGGAAATCAAACCTTCAGAATGATTTGATGGATCGGATAATTACTTCCCATGACTACCAGGAAATGAAGAGTAGGGTAGAGAAGGAGATAGGGCTTTTTAAGGATAAACTCACTGATTTACAACAACAAACATCACCTTTTAAAATTTATATTCAGAAGGAAGTGCCAATGTTAGAAAACCTCATGGAATATTACAGGAAGTCAAATGGTGCCACAAAGAAGAAGATTCTTGGTTGCATCTTTGCTGAAAAACTCGTTTTAGAGAATGGGAGAGTTGCAACCAGTACATTCACAGAAACCATACAATTCATCATCAATGCCAGTGAGGTTTTGGTACCCCGAATGAAAATAAGTTGCAACATTTGTTCTCTTACCGATACATTCCAGAGATTGATGATCACAATATTGGAAGATCCCATTTCATGAAATATTTCACTTCCCCTCTCCTGGGAAGAAGTCAAGAATTCTCAAATCCGGAAGTCAAAAGGACCGTTTAGGTTTCAAGCTTACCAAGGATTGTGATGAATAAAATTCCCTGGCGGACAGATGCGATTGTTATTCGATATTACCGGGCACCTTTATATTTATTGTAAACAGCACAATAAAAAAATCCGACGAAAAATATTCAATAATATTAACATTAGTTAATGATCGGAGTTTACCTTCACATCCTTGAATATGAACTGGTTATCGCTGAGCCTTAAGGTCTTGCCGCTGGCAATGGTCACGTTCCTGAGAATGACTTCCCTGGTTCTGACATAGGGAAACTTCTCGACGTAGGAATCGTTGGTCATTTTTGGATTGAAATCTGCAAATATAGCTGGACCCTTGTAGTCATCCGGATGCTGGGAGTCGTCGATCCGGAGGTTTTCGATTGTGATCCGTTCCGGCATATAACAGGTATAACCGAAATCATGTTGCCCGGAATAGGATCCGCCGATCAGGCTGACACTTGTCGTTTTGCCGCCTGCAGGTACGAAAATGCAGTTGCGGATGAGGAATTCTCCCTGCCACGTACTGCCGTAGTCGGAACGCAGATTGATAAGATTCCTTCCATAGATGGTGGAATTTTCCACAGTAAATGTTCCGCTGCCAATGGCGTTTATTCCCTGGTGCCCCAGGGTCGAGTTGCGGATAGTGGCATTGGCAACCCCCATGTGTGCATCGAACCTTGATAAAGTGCAATTGTCATAAACAAGATTTTTGCAGTAATTGGATCCCAGGATCCCCCAGTATTTGCTATCATTGATGTCATTCGTCTGGCTGCAGTTTACGAATGACACATTGAGAGCCCGGTTGATGGAGATATCGTAGGTACCCATGGAGACCGTAACTCCTGCCGAGCCAATAGTCTGGTACGTTTTGTGTCCGGTCAGGATGGTATTCCGGACCGATATATAAGCGCAATCGCCGATATTGATGAAGCCGCCATAGGGTGCTCCATGGTCTCCTTCGCCGGTGATGCGGTGTTCCAACCCGGTCACCAGAACATGGGAACGTCTGATTGCGATGCCACGGCTGTAGTAGTTGTACTTCGATTCAGCTCTGTTGGCAATGGTGGTGAAACGTCCTCCGGTGATGGTCAGCGTCGTCTCATCAATGGGAAGGGCTGTGATAACTGTAATCTGGTCGAAATCCCAGATGATCGGAGCGTTCATATCCACTTTGCCGTCTTTATCAACGATAAAAATATCCGTCTGCGGGGATCCATTATTTTGATTCGCCCCAAACCGGATGTATCGTTTTACATTGGAATTAATGACGGTGACAAGGCAGGTTCCAGGTAAGGAGACATTGATTTTCTCCTGGTTCCTCTTAAGGGAAGATATCCCCTCAGGTTTGAAAGTTTGCAGGCTGGAACTAACCAGGAAAACATGTGTATTCCGGTTCTGGGCGTCCGTATCGTCAATGATAAAGGCTGCCTTGCCGAAATCGGTGTCGGTCCGGATGACTGCCGTGCGGTTTTTCCCACCGATATAGTAAGTGGCCCCCTCGTCGGCTTTCACAGGAAGGCCCTGCTGATTGGCGAACGCATGGGCTGCAGCGATGGCGTCTGTATCATCGGTTTTGCCATCGCCCATGGCACCGAAGTCACTATAGCGGACCAAACCATTGGCTTTAAATTTAAGGACATCCTTTGGAGATACATTTATAAGTAATTCCCCATTTTCATTTGTTCGTACCCGGGTTTTATCCTTTTCGGATGTTATCACCACATTTTCAAGCGGGGTTTTTGTCTGCCCGTGTACCATATTGAAAACACTGGAAAACAAGAAGAAAAATAAGAGCATGTTTTTCATAAGAGTGTACTTTTATCCTTATTCAATCCGAACAGTTTGTTAGATATTAAATCTACGCGTATAGATAATCATAAGCTGGCAATTTTCACACATAAACGCAAAAAAAAGTTCATTTGGATGTATTAATGAAAATGAAATTATGGTTTTCGGGCCGAATTTCGAGGAAAACAGATCAATAGTGTTCGTTTGAGCTCACTCGCTCTCACTCTCACTCTTTTTCAGTACCCCGAACGGACAAAAGTTGCAACCAGTTTAAAGATCTTTTCGTCTCAAAATTCTTTTTTTAAAACTCTTATTATAATTGGACCGAACTAAAAGGTAGCTGACACACATAACTGCTCCACGCTCCATTCGCAGAAATTAATCCATTCACTCCTCCTTTTTTTCAATTCAGCCAACATAATCAACGATCCGGAAACATTTATTTGATTTAAGGTTTCCAGTACATGAATTTTGCTTTCAGTAATGAGATTAAACTATCACTATCATGAAAACACTTTTACTGATTTTTGTACTGATATTTTCAGGTAACAGTATTATTGATGCTCAGAGTATTGTAAGCGGAAGGGTAACAGATAGAAATGGAGAGAGCTTGCGCGGGGCAAATGTTATGGTCAAAAGAACCTATGATGGAGCCTCAACTGACACCACCGGATGTTTTAAATTCAGTACAAAAGAGTCGGGGGACCAGGTCATTGTAGTAAGTTTCATTGGATATAAAAAAGTGGAAAAAACTATTTCGTTGTCGGAATCAACTGCCCCAATAGCAATTACCATAGAGGAGCAAATCGGAGAATTAAAAGGAGTTGTCATTTCTGCAGGTGCATTTGAAACAGGAGATCTGAAACGACCCATCGTTCTGAAGCCGATGGACATAGCCACAACACCAAGCGCAATGGGTGATATTTATGGTGCAATGACTACTCTGCCCGGAACGCAGCTGGTTGGAAATGAGGGCGGATTGTATGTAAGGGGTGGAGAAGGATATGAATCGAAAACCTTTATTGATGGGATGCAGGTTGTAAACCCATATATGTCTAAAATGCCTGATCTGCCAACCCGGAGCAGGTTCTCTCCAATTCTTTTTACCGGTACAGCATTCAGTACCGGCGGATATTCAGCTGAATACGGACAGGCATTATCCTCGGTAATTAATCTGAAAACCACAGGGTTGGCTGAAAAAACGCAGGGCTCTTTTTCACTGATGTCAGTCGGAATAGGCGGATCCTTTACCCGCCGCTGGAATAATACTTCCCTGGCAGGAACGGTTCAATATTTAAATATGAGACCATATTACAGCCTCTTCAGACAAAATATGGAGTGGGAAAAGCCACCCGAACTATCAGGGGGTACAATGCTGTTCAGGCAGAGATACAGGAAACATGGATTTTTAAAAGTATTTGGTTCATTCGATCATAATAGCTCCGCATTGTACTACAATTATAAAAGTGACTCAACGGAACCATCACTCATACGGATGCAAACCTCCAATTATTATATTAATACAGTATACAGTGACCTCCTTTCGGAAAAATGGCTGCTGAAAACAGGACTGGCATATAGTTTCGATAATGCTAAAACAGGCATTGACCAGAACAAGCTGGGAATAACAACTCAATCGTTTCACCAAAGGGCTACCCTCAGCCGCGATTATAACGAAACATTTAAGCTGAAATTCGGGGAAGAGGCTTCCTGGTATTTGTATAATCTTGATTATTACTCTTTTGATAGTCTTAAGACCTATAATTCAGGTTTTCCCTTCAGAGATTATGCACTCTATATTGAACCTGAGATCCATATAAACGACTATCTGGCTGCACGCATCGGCATGCGAGGAGAATATTTATCACTCATGAAGGAATGGCAGCTTGTGCCAAGGATATCCTTGGCATACAATACTGGTGATTATTCACAGGTTTCACTGGCATATGGCTTATTTCGTCAGCGACCTGAGAGCCAGTACCTCATTTTTAACTATGACCTTAAATCCGAAAAAGCAACTCATCTGATACTGAATTACCAGTATGAGTTAAACGACCGTATCTTCAGGGCTGAAGTCTATAGCAAATCATACAACAATCTGGTTAAATATTTGAGTGAAAATAGTCCTGACCCTAAGGCTTATAATAATTTTGGGAAAGGCTTTGCCAGAGGGATTGATCTATTCTGGCGCGACAGCAAATCTGTCAGGAACCTTGATTACTGGATCTCCTATTCTTATATTTATACAAAACGCGATTACCGGGATTATCAGGATAAACATGTCCCGGCTTATATTTCTCCCCATACCTTCTCGGTGGTGGCAAAGTATTTTTTCAGTAAGGTAAATACCTATACTGGGATTACCTATATGCACGCGAGTCCTAAAACCTGGTATAATCCTGCCCTGCCATTCTCCCGGGGAGATCAGACCGGATCTTATAACGACCTTAGCATTAATATAACCGTTATCAGACCTCTCTTCGGAAGCTATTGTGCATTTCTCTTAAATGTCAACAACCTGCCAGGATTTAATAATGTATATGGATATCATTATTCTCCGAATCCAGATTCCAGTGGCAATTATGCACGCTACTCAATTACACCGCAATCAAAACGATTTTTTGTTATTGCAGCTTATTATGTCTTTTAAATTTTAAAATATAAATATCAAATTAATTCAAACAATCAGCATTATGAAAACACTAACACTATTTTCAGTATTATTGCTCTCCATAATTACATCATTTGGGCAGAGTGAAAGATTTACCAGGGCTATGAATGACAACCTTGAAAAGGCGAAATCAGCCGGAACGCTAAATGATTTCCAGGAGCTTGCCAATAGTTTTGTAAGGATAGCGGAGGCCGAGAAAAATGAATGGACTCCCTGGTATTATGCGGCCTTTTATAACCTGATTATCAATTTTCAGGATCCGGACATTGATCGAAAGGAAAAGTATCTAGCCCTGGCCCAGCAACAAATTGAAACAGGACTGAAGCTAAAACCTGAAGAAACAGAGTTTTATGTCTTGAAAATTATGTCATACTACGCTGAAATGGCTTTAGATCCTATGAAGGGTATGACGCTTATGGGTGAAGCAAATTCACTTATCAGCGAGGCAAAGAGGATTAATCCCGATAATCCCAGGGTATACCTTGAAGAGGCAGAAGCCATTTACAATATGCCGGCAGAATTCGGAGGTGGAAAAGAAAAAGCTCTGCCAATTCTGTTGCTGGCTAAAGAAAAATTCGACAAATTTACATCAGCTGATCCGATAGCACCTTCATGGGGTCAGGAACGATGCGAAATGTTGATTAACGGTACAAAATGAAAATAACTTACATTTCAGACCGGAAGAAATTGAACCAGTTTCACTATGAATAAAGCAGTAAGAAAATATCTGTTTGTGATTTTGGCTCTGATATTTATTGGGAACCTGATTTCTTTGCTTCTTGATCCCTCATTTGTAACCAGTCCCAAAAAATGGCTAATCAATTGCGCATTTTCAATCGGGGTAGGGTTACCGATGATGAAACTAAGCGGATTCCTGGCACAAAAGTACGGAGGTAAAATAAAATGGGAAGAGAATCCCTGGAAAAGAATTTCAGTTACTTTGAGTGTAGTGATTATTGTCACTGTTCTTGTTACCTTCCTATTCAATTATATCTTTATTGTCACCATAGCAGGGATGTCCTTTGCAGATTTTATTAAAACAACCTTAAATCTGATGTTGCTGCAGATTATTTTTATTGTTTTTATCTTCACTGCTATTACCGGTGTCCAATTTTTCAGGATGTGGAAGGAAGGGCTGCTCAGGCAGGAATCACTGCAGCGTAAAGCACTCGAGCTTCAACTTGAAGCAATGAAAAACCAGGTTAACCCCCATTTCCTGTTCAATAGTCTGAATACACTTTCCACTCTGGTACACAAGGATTCCGATTTGGCTGTCCACATGATAAGTCAGATGTCTGACATGTACAGATATCTCCTGGAGCAAAAAGATAAAAAGTTAGTGAAATGGAGTGTTGAGAAACAATTTGCTGAGAATTATCTTAACCTTCAGCAAATGAGGTTTGCAAACAATATCCGGGTTAAAATTGACACCGGTGAGGAGAAAGATTTTTACGTTGTGCCATTGTCAGTTCAGATGCTGGCCGAGAATGCCATCAAGCACAATATTATATCATCAGATGAACCACTTTTTATTAATATGTACCTGATGGATGGCTATCTTGTTGTCAGGAATAACCTTCAGGTTAAATCTACCCTGGAAAATTCGGTTAATATAGGTCTTGAAAATATTAAAATGCAATATGAAATTCTGGCAAACAGGAAGGTTGAGGTTTTGAAGGAAGGGGGATATTTCACTGTTAAGCTGCCTTTGATAACTAAACTCGTTGATTGAACAATGAAAACTCTCATAATAGAGGATGAGCCCTTGGCGGCTGAAAGGCTGGAAGAACTTATCATCAATTGCGATCCGGCGATCGAGGTTATAGGCAGTTGCGATTCCGTTAAGAGGTCGGTAAAGTGGTTCATGGAAAATCCAATGCCCGATCTCCTGTTTCTCGATATTCAGCTCGGGGACGGACTGAGTTTTGAGATATTTGACCAGGTTGATGTAGATTGTCCTGTCATATTTACAACAGCATTCGATGCTTATGCTATTGAAGCTTTCAAGCTTAATAGTATAGGGTATTTGCTTAAACCTGTTAAACCTGATGAGCTGAAGAGTGTAATTGAGAAGTATAAGGCCTCTCCATATTTTATTGATAATACATATTCTTCTCAACAACAAATTGCACTTGATCAGGTCAGGCTACTTCTGACCAGGGAATATAAGAAAAGATTTCTGGTTAAAACAGGGCTTCATATTAGGAGTATTCCAGTGGAGGAGATCCTTTACATATATAGTATGGAAAAAGCCACATATGCTTTGATCAGTGGGGGTAAATCAGTGCTTTTCGATCATACCCTTGAACAACTGGAAAAATTGCTTAATCCCTTACTGTTCTTTCGGATTAACAGGAAATATATAGTTTCATTTGATGCGATTACTGATATGGTTACTTTCTCGCATTACAAGCTGAAGATTAAATTACAAAATTGTAGTGATGAAGATGTTTTTATAAGCCGCGACAGAATGCAGGACTTTAAGGAGTGGCTTGACAGGTGAGGCCTATAAAGGGAAGAGGGGGGTAATTTATAATGGAAGAGTTGGCAGAAAGTGTCGGATACTCAGAAAAGTTCACTGACTTTTCCAGTTATTTCGCAACTATCACAATATAAGAAGTACAGTGAGAAAGATATACCAATGTTAGAGAGCCTCCTGGAATATTACAGGAAGTCAGACGGTGCCACAAAAAAGAGTGAGTGTGAGAGTCCACCTTCGCCAAGGCTACGGTGGCCGAAGTGAGGAAAAAGAATGAGAGTGTTAGTTCGAGCTAACTCGCTCTCACTCTCACTCTCGCTCTTTTTCAGTACCCCGAACGGACAAAAGTTGCAACCAGTTTTATTCACCGATTGACTCCGTTCCTGGTAGCCGGCAAATAAAAATCTGATTCGTTTAGTTTGCAGTTTTTTATCATCTTCCTGGCATACTCTGCTCCGGTGAAGGAGTAGGAATAGTTATTTGTTCCTATCGTAAACTTTGCTCCGCTTGCTTTTGCCTTTTTAATAAATTTTTCTGATGGTATCTTATACCTGTTGTTTATTTCAATAGCTATCCCTTTAGTTACCGCAGCTAAGATTACCCTATCCATCCTCTCATCAGTCCAGAACATGTCATACCTTTTCGACATAGGATCGGGTAAATAAGTTGGATTGACATAAATGTTTATAGGCTCATTATTCATTATGTCAACTATCGTATTTACGAGGTATTCCATAAATTGTTGTTCATCCTCAATCCAGGTCTCTTCTTTTATCCATAATCTATTCCGTCTTCCTTTCAGGTCCGTAAAAGTCATGGCATCTGTTACAACATAATCGAGTTTTTTGAGGTATTCTTGAGAGAACATAGTTACCCATTCTCTTCCTTCAGCCTGTATTCCAACGAAAAACATCGGATATTTCTTCATTTCCAATAGAAAAGAATCTATCTGAATGTCAGAGTGAATCCTATATCCAAGTCCGGCACTTGCAAGTATTCCATAATCGATTTTCTCATGTCTCGATTTATTAATGGCACCATCCAGATAATAACCGTTCAGATGAATATGCAGGTCTGTCAATGGAAACTTGTCAGAACGACTGCATTTCAAACATAGCAAGGAAAGAGCACAGAGTAATAATCCAGCTAATTTTTTCATAATCTCAATTTTATTTGTATCAAACAAAATTATTATAGGTCATTATCATGTTCCAAAATTAAGAAACAGGATAATGAAAGTAAAAAAAAATTGACTTTGATGTAAAGTTCTCATAACTTCACATATATGCCTCTTAATAAATGCTGACTAAATCCAAATAATTCGACAAATATGGCTGTTCCCAATGAAATTCTAATTCAGATAGTGTTTCAGGAGATGCTGAAATACAAACCATCCATGCAAAAAATGCTGATAGCGGACGAAGAGGAGGAGGAAACTCTGGATCCCCGTCTTTTAGGAGATCTATTAATAAGAAATTTCCCCTGGCCTATTGGTGTTGAACTCCGGAGGCTCTTTTCAGCATCCACTCGTCAACTGGATCGGATGCGTCTTGATCAGATATTCAAAACGATTGAGCGAACCATGCAATTCATAAGCTTTCTTATGATATGCCAGTTGTGGGAAGATATAAAAGAGAAGAATCTTGTTCTGCCTGAGGGATTCAAAAAAGAGTTTGGTGACAGGATAATGGTTTTAAGCATGGGTAACTACACATGGCTCATAAGGGCCATAGGTACATTCATGCAAGAGAAGAATAACCAGTGGTTCATGCCAGAGATGGCTGAAAATTTTGACAAGAAGTTCTATGCTTCTCTCGATTTCTGGGTGCCGGAAAGAAACGAGATTGGCCATTTCCAGATAAATTTAACAAATGAGGAGATTGAAAAACGATGTGTTGAATATGAAGAGAAACTATCCCTTATTCTTGAAAAGCTGGCTTTTATAGCCAAATACAAGCTAGTTTCAGTACGCGAGATAAAAGTAATCCGAACAAAGAACCAGGAAGCTAAGTTCAACCATCTAATAGATGTCCTCAGTAGTTCCGATTCAGGATTCAAGGCACAGGAACTGGAAGAGACAAAGTATGCAGAAAGCAGTTCTGTTTTACTGATGAAATCACTAAAGACTATTGATGAGTATTTGAACCATTCTCCTCTTGTGATCGATACCAACTCGGAGGTCATTGACGACAAGGAAAAATTTGATATTAAAAAAGATATATTCATGTACACCAAGTTCCGTGGCGACCAACTTATGTACATTGGAACAGAAATGACTGAGAAATGTGATTTGAGGAGTCTGCATAACTATTCTAATCTGGTTTGGCAGTTCAAGGATATGCTGTCAACTCTATCCGTGGCAGAATGAAGCAAGGTGGTGCTGGTTGTCGGTTGTTAATTTTTATTAAATAACTAGCAGCAATTACCTTTTATGACAAATAAATTAGGGTTATTCAATTTGGAACATCATTTAAAACTTACTGCATGAAATCCCCATTCAAGTTCCTTGACAGCTATACCAAAGAAGACTGTGAAATCTTTTTCGGTCGTGAGAGAGAGATAGAAGAACTCTACCATAGAGTATTCGAGAGCACAATAATGCTTGTATATGGAGTTTCAGGCACAGGGAAATCTTCACTCATCAACTGCGGACTCGCAAACAAGTTCTCCGAAACTGATTGGCTCCCTCTCATGATACGAAGGAGTGGTAATATGATTGAAAGTCTTGCATCTGCAATTAACACTGCGTCCATAACAAAGCAGACCTACGAATGTATAACACCTGCCCAATTCAGGAAAGCAGTAAAGTCTTTGTATCTCGATCATTATAAACCTGTTTATTTCATATTTGACCAATTTGAAGAGCTGTTTCTTTTCGGCAATAAAGAGGAAAAGAGAGAAGTAGTTCAGGTAATAAAAGCTCTTGTCGAATCTGGAATCCAATGCAGGTTCATTTTCGTCATGCGCGAGGAATACATGGCAGGTATAACTGAATTTGAAAAGTATATTCCAACTATCTTTTCAAACAGAGTCAGGATAGAGAAAATGGCACATACGAATGCATTGGAGGCCATAATTGGGCCATGTAAGGTTGCCAATATTGATCTTGAGGAAGGATTTGCCGAAGCCTTATTGGAAAAACTAAGTCCCGAAAGTGCTGATGTTGAACTGACCTATCTCCAGGTATTTCTTGATAAGATTTACAGGTTAGCAGAAATTAATAGAAAAGAAAGTAGTTCGGAACTCTCATTTACACAAAACTTAATCCATAAAACTGGTAATGTATCAGACTTACTAGGCAGTTTCCTAGAGGAACAACTTAAAGGACTTGATGAACCTGATACTGGACTTACTATACTGAAATCTTTTGTTTCATTGAAAGGAACAAAAAGGCAACTTTCAGAAAACGAAATTATTGAATCATGCCGGACATTTGGCAAAGACCTTTCTGGGGCTATAATTTCAAAATACTTACTGAAATTTGTCAATATTAGGATTTTGCACGACAAAGATGATAATGGAAAGTATGAGCTAAGACACGATAGTCTGGCAACAAAGATCTACGAAAAGATAACAATCGTTGAAAAAGAAATGCTGGAGATCTGCCATTTTCTGGAAAACGCCCTTATCTCATACCATAAACGAAAAGTCCTATTAACCTTAAACGATTTAAAATATCTGGCTCCGTATGAAGACAGGCTGTTTGTTAATAAAGAAACTCATAATCTTATAGAGGTTAGCAAGAAGGAAATAAATAAAGGAAAGAAGCGACTTAAAAGAGCAGCAATAGCTGGTTTTGTATCTATCTTGATAATCTCTTTAGCTGCATTCATGAAAATCTATCATTGGCCTTTAAATGGAACAATCAGGTGGTTGGGATATTCTATATACATAATATGGTTTTTGCCATTATTTGTATTTTATGTTTTAAAAACACGGGAAAACCGGACTGTTAATTTCCTATTTTTAATCTTCACTTTGGTCTTTCTCGGATATATTTATTTCTATGATATAGGTGTGCATTCAAGTATAAGTTCTGTACTTATGAAACCTCAGATTCAGACTGATAGACAATTAAAAAGAATTATAGGAAGTTATAACCATAAAATTGATAGTACCCATAATCTAATAAGTAAAATAACAGATGGGAACACTAATATCTTAAATGAGTATAAAAAGAATACTGGAAACTTACTGGTAAGAACATCCGAGGTGTACGAATACATTCGTGATCTTAAAGTATATATTACGAAAATCGTTGAAGGCCCAGATATAGTTTTAACTGATAATGATGATATAAGTATCTCATCATTAAAAAGACCCTCAGATTCAAATATTCCACAAGAAATTATGATAGGAGACTATAATATTGGAAAAGCTCACCAATTGAAAGTTCTTTTGAATGATTATAAGGAGTACTTAGTAACAATTTCAGATAACGATTCCAATTTAAATGGCATTATTAATAGAGTACTTAATCTCGATAATAAATTTCATGATCCAGATATTGATGGTAGTCTTGAATCCTGGGAAGCCAATAATTTTCAATCAAAAGGACTGGGATTTGTACTTATCACCTTAACCCAGATTCAACTCGACATCAAGTATTGCGAATCAGAAGTAATGACATACCTGTACAATAAGATGCTTGCAGAAAACGAACATAAATCAAAATGAAATCTCCCTTCAAGTTGGAAAATCCGGTCACTCAGAGCACCTCATTCTAATGCAAGAGAGCAATCAATTCCGGAAATGGTTGAGCACCATAAACCGGAATGTAAACAGCACGATATCAGTGGGAACCTATTGCAAAAATTAGTTATCTATGAACTGCTCACATTAAACCGGAATAAGGTGCTCCCTAACACCGGATTCTCCACAATGGTTCAATGGTTCGATAGTTTATTGGTTCAGTAGTCCACTGGTTCCTTCTATCATTCCCTCATTTCCCCTCAGTTACCTGCCGAATCACACGGAGCCAGTTTAAGCCAAGGATCTTTTTGATTCGCTGATCGCTGTAACCTAGCTTTTGCATCGCCATGGTCATCTGCGGAAAATCGCTGATGTCTTTAATTTCGTGCGGCAGTTCAGGGCCGCCATCTAAATCGGAACCTAGAGCCATGTGGTCCTCGCCAACTAATTTTACGCCATAGTCGATCACTTTAGCCAGCTGATCTACATGCATCCAATACTCTTCAGGGATGGTTCCTCTGAAATTTAGTGGAACCTCTAGCGCCAGTTGCTTGTCTACATCTTCAATTGTCTGCACGGTAGATTGCGGTACTAAGGAGCGCGGTGTAGTCCCTATTGGTACTGGTGTTATAGTAGAAGCAGGTGGTTTCTGCCATGCCCAGTATTTTGGATTGTTAAAGAGGCTTCCGAATTGTATGCCAATCACACCACCTTTTGATGCGACAGCTTTTGCCGCTTCGTCGGTAATACAACGGGGATGATCTACGATGTTGTAAAACCCTCCATGACTGTAGATTACAGGATGTTTACTTGCCTCGACAGTTTGCAGGATGGCGTCATTAGATGCATGGGCAATGTTAATGACCATTCCAAGACTATTCATTTCGGCGATGATCTTTTTTCCGAGATCGTTAATGCCACCCCAATAGCTAATATCACTGCAGGCGTCTATAAAAGCAGTTGAAGTATTATGTGCGGGAAGCTGCATCGATCTAAGTCCTAAGCGATGAAGCGCCCGGAGCAAATTTATATCGCCGTTAAGGTCATAACCGCCTTCCAAATCCAGAAAAGCCGCCATTTTGCCTTTCTTATTGATGCGTTCTATATCAGAGGCTGTGAGCGCCAGCTCGATCATCGAATTATTCTTTTTGATTTGGTCCAATGCAAGGTTCACCACACGAAATGTGTTTTTTGTCTCGAACCTTCCGGGATAATAGTTTTCAGGAGTATAAACCGAGAAGAACATCGCGTCCACGCCACCTTCTTTAGCTCTTGGTAGATCAACGGTCCCATCCGGATAACGCTGGCCGATATCGGTTTTCATCAACAGCTCGCGGGTCATTACATGCGTATGTCCGTCCATCACAAATGCTTTGCGATGCAGATCAGGCATCGGCTTATTCTGAGGAGTCAAAGGAAGATTATATCCAGCGACAGGAGCGGATAACAGGGATTGTATTGGAAGAACACTTCCGGCTATCGGCAATACTGTTAAGCTCTTAATAACGTCTCTGCGTTTCATAGGTTTATTAGTTCATTGGTTCATTCGTTCATTCGTTCACTCGTTCACTGGAATCCCCGATCGAGTGGTCGGCACTCTGTACTCGTGCCTCACCGTACTGACCACGATAATCAATTACAAATGCGTCTTCCGCCACACTCCCGCGCAGAGGCTATGTTTCAAAACCACGTATGTAGGGAGTGTTCGGCGGCCGCGTCCCCTTTTCAAACATCGGTCCCCGTGTCGTGTGGTAGGTCATGTTCATGAACGGCGTCTCGATGCGGCGTCCGATAGCAGAGTAAAGGCCGTTCTCCCAGTTTGATTCCATGTTGTACGCCACAATCCCGGTGGACAGAAGCAGCCGCTCAGCATTGAATGGTTCCTTTCTGGTCAGCATCATCTCGGTAATCCAGTGCTCGTGGGCGTTCGCGGCGTGGTACTGCGAGTAGGGGCCGGGCCAGCCAAGCATCGAGACGATCGTCGGGTCTTTACGCCCTGCGATTTCGCCGGCGTAGGTCCACCCCACACCCCGGCCCGAATATACCGCCGCTTTCGTCCCATCACGATACTCCACGATACAGACGTTTGGTTGCCTGGTCTCCTGAAAGTATCCTTGCTTCAGATCAAAACTTGTCCTGACTGACTCAAGCAGCTTGCTGGCCCAGGGATTGCGTTCGGTACACTTCCATGTTTCAGGCCCCCGAATACACTGCACCGACTTGACGCCTGTCTCACCGCCCTTACGGCGTTCTACAAAGGCCTGGAGCACGTCGACACAATGGAAAAGGGCTCCCTCATCTGCGGCGCCTCCAACCACGACTGATGCCTTTATGTGCGTATCGTTATCGAGTTCTATCTCGGGCTTGCGGAAGTAGGTCGGTATGGAGGAACCTCCGGTCAGGGGAAAGTTCAGCTCACGAGATTTGTCAAACATCCACTTGGCTTCGTCCCAACTGTAGGAGAGGTGCTTGTCGTTAAAGACTGGCACCGAGCGCTTGCTCTGCTCGAAAACCCGGATAACCTGCTGGTAGATCCACCAGCGCGGCAAGAGCCACTGCCCCTTGAGATTGATTGGATAAACCCCGTGTTCTCCGACTATGACAACACCATCCACCGCAAGTTCCTTCCCCCCAAGCGTGACGGCTTCACCTACTGTCTTAAAGATCGGAATGTTTTTCGATTTGCATACTTTCTGACCCAGTCCGCTTGCTTCAAGCTGATTGATGTAAACGGACACAACGTCCACTCGCGAAGGAGTGTGGGCGCCCTGCCACCAATAACCGTCCAACAGCTTGGTTATGATCCAGTCCGCATGTGATCCCGGAGCAGCCCAATAGGTGACGAGACAGGCGATACGAGGCCGATTTTGCGCAGTCTGCGGAACAGAACCGGCTGCGATGCCGGTCAAAGCTGCCAAACCGGCCATACCGGTTATTCCCAGCATTTCACGTCGGGTGAAGAAAGGGTTCGACTCCATAATTTCAATGATTGGGAATGAATCTGTCTCCCTGGCTGCAATTTCGGTTTGTTTCTTTGCCATAATGTTTAAAGTTTCAGTGATTAGGAATGAATATGCCGCCCTGTCATTTAATATAAATCTACACAATTAATTAACAATAGCTTCCTCAACTCATAACCATCTCAATATTTCTTTGCTCTCGTCTTATCTTTTTTTTGCTCTGTCAAAATCGTCCATTTGTGGAAAATCCGGTCACTCAGAGCACCTCATTCCGGATCAGAAGTGCAAACGATTCCGGAAATGATTGAGCACCATAAACCGGAATGTAAACGGCACAATATTAGCACAAAAATATAATACAAGTTAAATAATTAAGGACTGCTCTCTCAAAACCGGAATAAGGTACTCCCTAACACCGGATTCTCCACCCAATTCTCCATAAATATTTCAAATGCATCCTTTGAGCATTTAATCTGTGGTCTGTCTGAAGCTTTGACTTTAGTCCTATAGACAAGCCTTACTTCTGAAATGTCAGTCTGTTGTGTTTTCATATGAGTTTGATTAGTGAGTAAATAGAAATGAAAAAGCCCGGTCCCAAAGTCCCAGGCTGTACTACTGTGCAATTAATATGTTGATATAGAATATGTTAGGGTATTGCGCAATAATACAATATCTTCTAATTAGCTGTTATTAAGCTATTTAAGACATTATTCTGTTTCGGCAATGGTAAATACTACTGAAGGGGAGATAGTGCCTTAAACGGGCTAGAAATGGCCTTCAGTGGAATTGTAGATGTACTGTATGTAATTGATATACTGTATTATAGAATAATTATTAAGTTTGGGGAATTGGGAATTGAAATGTTGAGTTTATGAATATAATTTACAGCATCCCCTGCTCTTCAAGCCATTTCCTCACCCTTTCATGCTCTGCTTGATATTTTGTTTTATCGCTTTAACGGCAGCTGATGAAGATATCATATTCGTAACCGGGGATGATGCTTGCCGTTTAAGGCTTATTTGATTCATTATCAAATTTAAACCAAAGTCAGGTTAGAAGCAACAATTGGTCTACCATGTACAAAAAATAAAAACAGAATAGGATACACTTTAATCTCTACCCTGATCAAGAGCATATTCAATTGCAGCATCAAAACCAATATTTGAGCCTTCTTCTTCATATTTCCGGGTCAGTTCTTCTCCCAACTTTACTTTGGCTACTCCGATACAGGCGTCAATGCATTCACCATAGAGTTTGAATAATTTTAATAAATCATACAGGTTTGCACCCAGCGCTGATGCTTTTTCACGAGCTGCAGCATCTAACCGGATTGCTTTGATCCATCTGGACTGACCTGAAACTGAAAGGGCAATACATAGAAGCTCGACGGTTGCATCAAGAATGTTTCCACATTTTAAGGCCGTTTCAAGAGCAACACAATATCGCTTCTCAGCTTCTCTGAAATCGCCTGTACCCAGAGAACAATCAGCAAGGAAGCGTCGTGCTCTTATCATCAATTCAGCTTGTTCCATCCCTTCAGAGGAATCGAGAAACTCCTTAATCATAACACTGGCCTGATCATAACGTTTTAATTTGACAAAACTCTGACATAAATCAATCAGGCAGTAATTGATAAGTATGGCATCACCTGTTTTCCTGGCTGTTTCCACGCTTTCCTCAGAATATACTAATGCGGTTTCCTGATCACCAGTAATACCAAGCAAAAAGCTGAGGTAACTTAAAACAAAAGCTATTTCCCATAAATTTTCAGACTTACGCCAGATTTTCAGACTTTCATTTAACAGCATAACAGACCTGGAACTTTCACCCATATAATAAACAATCATTCCCAGTCCATGTAAAACCCTTGCATATGCTCCGGACTTATTCATTTCTTTGGATGAAGCTCTTTCAAGATAATTCTTCCCCTCCAGAATATGCGAGTGCATATTCCAGAACCAGGCCAGAGCGCCCGACAGTTGGATAAATTCTTCAGGTGAATGATTGTCTGACCATTTCAAAGCGGTAGAAAAATTATCATGGTCCTGCTCAAGCTTATTTAACCATTTCAGCTGTGATTTGAGATGTTCTTCATAGGCCTTTTCAGCCATTTTCAGGTAGTATAACAAGTGACGTTTCCTGTATTTTTTTTCTTCTCTGCATGAAATAAGTTTATTCATACTGTATTGCTGAAGCGGCACAAGATATCTGTAGCGTACATATTCATTTTCACCGGTTACCGCAATCAACAGGGATTTATCTACCAGCTGGCATAACACAGTGAGGATATTCTCCTTTCTTAATTTCTTGTCCGTGCAGATTTCTTCTACAGCCTCAAGACTGAAATCACCTGCAAAAACCGACAACCGGTCAAACAACAATCTTTCCTGTTCAGAAATAAGATTATAACTCCAGTCAATCGTGGCTTTCAGTGTTTGCTGTCTTTCTGGTGCCGTCCTGCTTGATGAGGATAAAATTTTAAACTGATCTTCAAGTCGCTCGAAGATGATTTCAATATCCATATGTCTTATCCTTGTTGCTGCAAGTTCTATAGCCAGGGGTATTCCTTCCACGCGCTGGCATATCCCAACCAGAGGCGAAAGATTCCGGGGATTCAGGATAAATCCTGGCCTGCCTGAAGATGCGCGCTCGATGAATAATCTTATTGCTTCATACTTCCTGACTTTATTGATATCTCCTTTAGTATCAGGACCGGGGAAGGAGAGAGAAGGTATTCTCCATACCACTTCTCCCGGAATATTCAAAGCCTCGCGACTTGTGGCAAGGATTCTTAATCCTTTGACAGATTGTAACAATTTGTCTGCTATTTCTGCGCATGCCTCGATAAGGTGTTCACAATTGTCAAGAAGGATAAGGAGTGACTTATCCTTTATATTTTCGATTAGAATGTCGGCGATCACTCTATTCGGATTTTCAGGGATTTTTAATACTGTGGTAATCGCTTTTGCCACCAAGTTCGGATCAGCAACAGGTGCAAGATCTGTGAACCACACTCCATCCCTGTATTCTTCTACTAGGGATAGAGCAATTTCCTTAGCAAGCCTTGTCTTACCACAACCACCAGCACCTGTCAGAGTAACAAACCTGCTGTTTTGAAACAGATCCCTTACTTCCTTCATTTCTTTTTCCCTCCCGATGAAACTTGTTGTAAAAATCGGGAGGTTATGTTTCTTGACTTCAGGAGTTTTAGTAATACCTAACCGCTCCTCGATATCAGCCTGAATTTCCCTGTCAGTTTCTTGACCGGGAGCGACCGGAACTTTCATACTTAGGATGATGTCCCTCACTGCAAGTGCAGCCTTATTTATCTGGTTCCGATAGATGGTATGATTCAGATTATCATGAGGGTTATATTCATTTGAACGGAGGGGTCTGTTTACTCCCCTTTGCTTATAGATGAATTCAATGCCCCTGGGCACTTCTCCGAGAAACGACTCACATAATTTAAGATCATCGTTATCAAGATCATGAATGCGAACAGACAAAACTCGGCTGGCTACATTATTCCCTGGGAGTATTATTTTAAGTCCAAACTGATCATTAGAAGCCTGTTTTACAAATGCCTTTAACTCGTGTTCCCAGGCAAAGGATTTTGGATCACAATAGGTACGTGATATGATCGGAATAAAGATTAAACATTTCAGTTTATCTTTCAATGAGGCATCAACATCATGTGTCTCTAACAGTCCATCATGAGGATTAATGTCAAAATAGACACTTATATCTTCTTTGAATGTTGCCTCAAGTTCTCCCTTCAGATTATCAACAAACTCAGTAACCCAACCAGCATGTTTGTTGTCTTTCTGGCGATAGCTGATGAAGATGTCATATTCGTAGCCTGGTATTATGCTTGCCATATTGCAAATATGATATTACTCATTCTTCAATGTTGTGCCTGTATCCCTAACAAAATTAAACCTTTGTCTTACTGAAAGCAATTTTATTTTTAGCTCCCCAACTTCCCAGATAGCATACATACATACATTATTAATATATTGATATATAAATAGTTATAACAATATGCAAATGACTCAGGTATCATATTTAGCTGTTTTAAAGCGTTTTACGACATTGTTGTGTTTCGGCAATGGTAGATGCTGCTGAAGGGGAAATAGTGTCTTAAACAGGCTAAAAATGGCTTTAAACGGCATGTCGTGAGCGGTGTATATTATTGATATACTGTATAATACAGTAATTGATGATGGTTGGGGAATTGGGGTTGGGATATGCAAAAACTGTGACAAGGAAATAGTACACCACTATATTGTTTGAACCTGCGGTTTATGTTGAATTCGAGATTATGTTTGGATCATAAGATAATCTCTTGTTGGGAAGCCAATGCCACAACGGGCCAAGATCTTTTTTAACATCCTCAATCATGAATACCGGTACACTACTGGTTTCCTTTTTTACAAAAGACTGAAAATCCGGTTCTCTGTGAAGATTCTTAAGCATGGCCGATAACCATCTTATTTTACTTGAACCTCCTATGGTTAATGATAGGAGAAGAGTAATCCATTTTGGGGCAGTCATATGATTGGCATTGAAGCGACGGTACATAGCTTTGGTAGAAAAGCTATATTTCAATAAATCAATAAAATGAATGTTCAATTCTTCCCAGGTATAATGCTTAGGTATAATATTCAGAATATGCACCGACCTCATCATGTGAAAAGGAAAAGGAATAATTCTGTTTCCCATTTCATATTTTAAATTCCCCTTAGCCCCTTTCCCATATACTGATAACAACGCGTATGAAGGATAAGCAGCAGGTGTAAGGTCAATGAAACGTTTGGTAAGCGTAAATGGATCTTGACCAACATCGCTATCAAGGCCAAACATGAAATTGGTTTGTACCTGTGGAATATATTGCTGTATCATATTCACCTGGTCAGATACCTCCTTTACCTTATCCATTCCAATGCGAGATCCTGTTCTTGATTTTTTCCCATATTCAAACCATGATTCAATACCCGGCATAATCATTTTAAATCCATTCCTATGCAGTCTTTTAACATTAGGTTCACTTAAAACTGATAAACTACATTCTGCAATAAAATCAATGCTTCGTGGAGGAATTGCCGATTCGATGGTTTCCATAAATAAATTGAAGTTAATCCCAAAATTAGGATCATACCAACTTACCCTGGGATGTCTCATTTTTTTAATAAGAAATTGGAGGTCTGCTTTGATTATGTCCATGTCCAGCGTTTGATAAGGGATTTCGGAATCAATGCAAAAATCACATTGGTATGGACAACCAAAACTTCCGATCATTGGTACTACTTTAACAATACTAAACTGTTGGTGTATTTTTTCGATAAATTCCCATCTTTCACGAACACCTGGTATTGATAAGGGTTGGGAAGAAGTGCTAAGATATGTTCCCCGATGCGTATTCAATTCAAAATAATGTAATAGATCCTTTATCAATCCTTTGTCAGTCAATCCCAGCACATAATCGAAATAAAGACAGGCATCTTCCGGGTAACATCTGGCATGAGGGCCTCCAAGAACTGTTGCAATTCCCTGGGATCGGTAATAATTGCCAAGGGCATAGGCAAGCTGTGCTGTATAGGTGAATGAACTGATAAAAACTAGGTCAGCCCGATCCGATAATAGATAACTCAACTTCTGTGATCCGGTAAAGATATGATAGTGTACCTCATGACCTTCTTCCCTGCACCATACTGCGATTATCTGAGGCATGATACTGATATAATTGGAAAACATAACATGCCTGTATAAAGATTGTGAAGGACTGTTATGAATAAGATCTATTATACAGATTTTCAGCCTTTTCATTTATTCATAATATTGTAGTGGTATTAAGTTCTTATTTGACTGGAGGAAGCAAATTATTCATTGCATAACACCTAATAGTATATTATCCCCGGTCTTATAACACTTGTTTACCTTATATTTCTGTCAAAATTAACCCAAAGCTATATTTAAAGCAATTATTTTTTACTCCTCCCAACTTCCCGTATAGTAGAGTTGCAAAATCAATAATTAGCTATATAAGGTTAAGATATATTGTAACTAGAAACTTATGTGCTATATGAATGTATTGACTATCAGGCCAATACTGTATCAGGGGTAGTAGAGAATATTGAATTTATACCTGAGTATCAAATGGTATAGATAATGTATCCCTGATACTAATAATGAGCATATATTACATACAGAATGATATGCTTGGAGAATTGGGATAAGAATTGCCAAATTTGTCTTTATGGTGAATAGCCAACATTTAACAACCATCCATGTAACATATTTTTTGTGAGAAGATTATTAAAAAGTAAGTGAAGAGACAATTATTGGAAAACTTTTGGCGAGAATGCCTGAACTAAAAGCAAAAACCTAAACTCAGATAAAGTAACTCCGGGAATCCAGTCCCTGTGCGAAAAACATAATCTCCTCCCGGTTTTTGAAACCGATAACCGAGATTAACAATAGGTAGAACGTTTCCTTGAAATTAAGACCTTATCTATTCTCTTGGGTTATTTATTATCATGGACAAATTAATTTCTTACTTGAGTACACTGGAATCTTTAAATTTTTAAATCAGTTTTGATCCTTTAAAAGAATTTACGATGCGCATTTGCAACACAAGAAATAACTCGATAAAATTAGTTTATCAGAATGTCAATATTGGCTTAATAAAGGCAAATAGGAAGTTGGATTTCTAAGAATATTTGTATTCATTTGTTACTATATTGTTATTTCATCAAAGCAAAAGCCTTGTAATATACATAATTACAAGGCTTTAAAAATTAATCGTGGTACCCCGAACGGACAAAAGTTGCAACCAGTTAAGTGAGATTTTTAAATTTTAATATACTTCTATCTAACGCTGATATTATACGGATAGGATTATTGGGAAGAGGTCACAAGATTATTTAAGAGAGGAGAAAGCCTCTTTTTATGTCTTTTAATATTCGTACACCTAGTTTTATTTGTCTTACTGATGCATAGCTTGTTTGTAAACTTTGTACTATGGTTGTTGATCATCTTCATGCAATAACTACAAATATTTATAGAACAGAAGAAAAACTTATATTTCCAAACCCGTGGTCTAAGAATGGGGAGTAGTTAAAAGAGCACTATTCAATGTGCATCAAATTATAGAAAATTATGTCTTTATAATGAAAAATGTAAGAGAATTAGTTGAAATTTAATAATACATTAACTAAAAATCATGTTATTCAACTATCTGAAAATTGCTATTAGAAACATCGGAAGGCAGAAATTCTATGCATTCATCAATATTACAGGTCTGACAATTGGATTAATTACAAGTTTTCTAATTATACTTTATGTTGTTGATGAATTCAGTTTCGACAAGTTTCACAAAGATGCCAGTTTGATCTACAGAGTTAATCTTATGGGACGCATGTCTGGTCAGGAATTCAAAACTGCATATTCATCGGCACCTCTGGCAGCAGGATTCACTGAAGAAATTCCTGAGATTGATAATGCGTGCCGGATAGCACCATGGAAGGATATCTCTATTGTAAATGTGGAAGATTCATATACAGAAAAAACTGTACTACTGGCTGATTCAAACTTTTTCGATTTCTTTAGTTTTAACCTTATTCTTGGTGATCCTAAATCAGTTTTAAATAAACCTTACAGCATTGTATTAACAGAAACCGCAGCAAATAAAATATTTGGGTATTCCGGACCTGGTGACAGCAAACCTATTGGTAAAACCCTGGAATTTGGAACAGAAAAATGGACCTGTACTGTGACGGGTATTGTTAAAGATCCTCCTCTGAATTCTCATTTCCACTTTAGTATGATCCTTTCAATGGGATCATGGGATTATAGCAAGAATTCAAGCTGGTTAGGCAATTCACTGCTTACCTACATTAAACTTCATGAAAATGCTGATTGGAAATATGTTGAATCAAAAATTCCGGACCTGGTAATAAAGAACATTGGTCCTCAGGCACAGCAATATCTGGGGATAACATTGGAAGAATTCTTAAAGCAGGGAGGAGCTTATGGTTTTTACCTTCAACCATTGCTGGATATCCATTTTACTCCGGAGCCTGATCTTCAACTGGAGCCTGGTGGTATTATGGATACAATCTATTTACTTGTAGGAATTGTAATTTTCATTATTGTTATTGCATGTATTAATTTTATGAATCTGTCAACAGCAAAATTTTCAGGAAGGGCAAAAGAAGTTGGAGTAAGAAAATCACTTGGAGGATCAGTAAGCAGGCTTCGTACTCAATTTCTGATGGAGTCAGTAATGTATACATTGATCTCACTGATTATCGCTCAGATTATCTTAGCATTTATTCTTCCTCAGTTTAATGTTCTTTCTGGCAAGTTACTTACTATTAAATCTTTATATAACTTTTATTATTTGAGTTTCATTATTTTAATGGTAGTTATTATTGGTATACTGGCTGGCAGTTATCCGGCATTTTATCTGACATCCTTTAAGCCTGTTGAAGTTCTGAGAGGAAGGTTAAAAACCGGAATGAAAAGCAAAGGGATCAGACGTATCCTTGTGATTTTTCAATTTACCATGTCTATTGGACTCATAATTTGTACTTTGCTCATCTATAAACAGTTGCAGTACATTCAAACAAAAGATTTAGGGTTTGAAAAAAATAATCTAATAGTAATAAAAAATGCAGAATCGTTAGGCTCTTACAAAAATGCTTTTAAAGAGGAATTACTTAAGATCCCCGAGGTAGTAAATGCGAGTATCTGCAACCTGGTTCCTCCAAATGTTAATTATTCTGATCTTTTCAGGCCGGTTGGATTAGACAACAAGGAACGAGGAAGTAATTATTGCTTTGCCGATGAGGATCTGATAAAAACATTGAAAACTTCAATGGTTGGTGGAAGATTTTTCTCAAAAGAATTTCCTTCTGATTCCAAAGGAGTTGTTATCAATGAAGCTGCAGCTCGTCTTTTTGGATGGGAAAATCCTGTTGGTCAGAAGATTCAGACCTTCTGGAAAGAAAATAATGCAGATGAAAGGGAGGTAATTGGAGTTGTTAAGGATTATAATTTTCAATCACTGGAGGAAGAAATAACCTCTCTGATAATTTTCCCTGGAACTGAAGGGAACAATATTCTTGTTAGGCTCACACCTGGTGATATCAACAGAAAAATTAATTTAGCTCAATCGAGTTGGAAATCATTCCCCGGTAAAGGTCCATTTGATTTCTCTTACATAACGGATGACTTTAGTGCAAAGTTCCGTAAAGAACAACAGCTATGTAAAATCTTTATTGTTTTTACCATTCTGGCAATAATTATTGCGTCATTGGGATTACTTGGGCTTGCTACATTTACAGCTGAACAGCGATCCAAGGAAATTGGTATTCGCAAAGCTATGGGAGCTTCTTCAAACAGCGTTATTGGTTTGATATCCCGGGAATACCTGAACCTGATTATTATTTCATTTATAATTGCTGCTCCAATTGCATATTTTACAATTAACTGGTGGCTAAAGAATTTTGCATATAAAGCCAGCATTGGAGTTTTAAGTTTTATAATTGGAGGTATCTTAGCCCTACTTATTGCAGTTTTATCTGTGGGTTATCAATCTCTGAAAGCAGCTTCACGGAACCCTGTTGATTCGTTGAAGTTTGAATAGCGGATTTTCTAAGATGTGGTTAAAAAATATTTGTTTATTATAGGACTTTACCTTCTTATTTCAGTCTGATGGTAAGATCATTTTGGAAAGTGGATTTTATATTGATAAAAATGGGAGAGTTGCAACTCCTGTCTTCGCAGACCCAGTCCAACTCATCCTCATGATTAGTGAGGTAAGGGGAAATCCCAAAAAAGTGTGAGTGAGTGAGTTTAGAGAACCGAACAATGCTAGCATTGTGAGCTCGACGAGCGAAGTAAGTCAAAAAAGTTAGAGAGTGTTCGTTCGAGCTGACTTGCTCTTGCTCACACTCTTTTTCAGTATGCCAAACGGATAAAAATTGCAACTGGATTGGGGACCTTCTGATTGTAAAATCTGGTATTATATCTTATTGATACATGGATTGAGCTATTGGGGAGCCGGAACAGAAAGGATGAAAAATATCTTTCCGTAAATAGGAAAATTCTCAATACGAGAAAATCGCTGTATCGAATTAATGTCTTAACTTTGAAATATTTATAAGTCCAGGTAAAATAAAATCAACATTCGCGGGCTATGAAGAATATTATTATTCTCATGATAATGCCGGGTTTACTAAGCGTTACGGCAGCCTGCACCAAGGAAGAGATACAGGATAGCTTAGAGTGGTCGGTAGACGAGCATGTTAACGAAGTAGTAAACGGAAACCCGAAAATTAATTATCCGCACAATTTAAAATTCATATATGACAGTTCAGGCAGGCTCTCCTCACTGCAGGATTCATTATTATCAGGCGGACCTCCGGCTGTCAGCACATATGCAATAAACTACTGGTCGGACGGAAGAGTACAGAACCTGACAAAGGCAGGGATTTCTGTACAGGAATGTGTGTGGAGCAGCGAAAATGATGTTACTGTATACCTTCCTGATTCCGAAAATCCGTATTACACTTATAAAATTAAATATAACCAGGATGGAAGTCTGATGCAGAAAGAAAGGTACCTTGGCAGCACTACTCCAGATTTCAGATTGCTTTACTATTGGGAAGAAGGGAATATTGTTAAGATCGAAAATTACATTGGTGATAAATTAAGGAAGGTTGACGTTTATACTTATTCGGATGTACCAAATCCTTTTTCCTCAATTCCCCGGGCCCTGGTTTTAGTTGATGGTTATCTGAAGCGTGAAACCAGAAATTCGGCAAATAACGTGGAGACAGGTTATACGGCATATTTTAACAGCCAGGGGGATGAATATTTACGATATCAGCATATCTGGTCATATACTTATGATGTGAACAATCGTCTTGATAGTTTCGGGTTCCAGCTGGATATACCCCAGACGGATTTAATGTCGAATTATTATTCTGAAAACTATACAATGCATTACTTTTAACGGCGGAGCCATTTCGTCTGATTAGAAAAGCCGGTGTCCCTGAATACTTGACGCAGAATTTGAATGATTATCTGATCCAAGTTAATTCTTTGATAAATAAACATCATCTTTTAGAGTTTATATTCAGAAGGAAGTCCAAATGTTAAATAACCTTCTGGTGTATTACAGGAAGTGAGACGGTACCACCAAGAAGAAGATCCTTGGTTACATCTTTGCTGAAAAACTGATTTTGGAGAATGGGGAAGTAGTATCTCCCGTTTTCACGGAACCCATACAACTCATCCTTCGAATTAGTAAGGTTTTGAGAAGGTCAGATAAAAAGAAAGATGTCGATTTGAACCAATCCCTGGTTGCAACTCTGACAAAAAATCCAATTTTCGAATTTTAAAAGTTGCAACCCTGATTCATTGTTAATTGGTTTTTCTCATTCACTCATTTGGTGATGGTTTCAGAATGTCATAAAATGAAACAAGAGGTCAATTTTGACCTCTTGTGCCGTTTGGTACCCGGAGCGGGACTTGAACCCGCACAACCGTTATGGTCACAGGATTTTAAGTCCTGCGTGTCTACCATTCCACCATCCGGGCATTTTATTGATATGCAATCTTGAAGGTCTGAATGTGTGGTGCAAATTTATAATAAATATTCTAAACTTAAAGTATCATTTTGAGACCTGCAGGACAATTACATTATCGATGGCATAAGGATCTGGCCCGGCTATCTGTATATCAATGGAAGATGCTTTCTTGTTAGCTTTAATTTCAACTTTATTACCGGTCTCAAACTGGTAAGCCTTATTGACTTTATATGGAAAATTGTTAAGAGTCAGCTGTGTTTTTATTTTTTCAGGATGCATTATATGAATGTAAACCTTATCCCCTTTTTCAACTGCAACACCCCATTCAGCAGGTTTCATGAAGCTTTTGCGTGTTCCGTAGATCGTTTCCCCATATACCTTCAGCCATTCGCCCATAGCCATTAGCCTATCCTTATGTGCCTGTCGTACTTCACCTTCAGGAGTAGGCCCTATATTTAAAAGCAGATTTGACCCCAGTCCGGCAGAACCTATCAGCAGGTGCACAAGCTCCTTAACTGACCTGTCAATTGTATCATTTGTTGTAAATCCCCACGATTTACCAATTATGTCACTCGATTCCAGGGGAAGGTCTTGAGCAATTTTTGCATCGGCTGAATATCCGCCACCCGTATTACTCCCAGGCAGATCGCGCTCAAAGGTCTGGTAATCTTCCCCGGGAAAAGTTGCCAGGTGATGGTTATTCACAATCATGCAGCCGGGCTGAAGGTCATGTATAAGCTTGTAAATTTCATCATAACCCCATTTACGTAGCTGTTTCCCGTTCCTTTCGTTACCGGTCCTTTCAACCTGGTCCCAGTGGCCATCGAACCAGATGCCATATATTGGTCCATAGTTGGTGAGGATTTCTGTGAGCTGGTTTTTCATGAACTGAATATAGGCATCCCAGTTGCATTCGCCCTCTATTCCGGTACCTTTCTTTACATTGCCCTGACAGTAATCACGGCGATAAAAGTCAGTTAGTGAATAATAACAGAAGAGACGAATACCCTGTTTCTGACATTCATCAGCAAGCATTTTAAGTACATCCTTAGCATATTGTGTACCCATTATACCCCAGTCAGAGTACCTGGTATCGAACATGCTGAAACTGTCATGATGGCGGGTAGTAAATGTTATATATTTCATGCCTGCATCCTTTGCAAGCTTAACAACTGCTGCTGCATCGAATTTTACAGGATTGAATTTGTACATGTTTTGCCTGTACTCACTCACATCCTGCCCTGATAATGCCCAGCCTATTTCTTTCCCAAGTACGCTTGACACTCCCCAGTGAATGAACATACCAAAGTGAGCATCCCTGAACCATTCCCGGTTTTGAAGATTTTCATCAGAAGGAATGTATCCAATTTGTCCCTTGTCAAGGTCATTCCCCTGACCGGTGCAAATCAGAAAAGACAATAAAAAAACCGATGAAAAGAGTATCGTTTTCATTCAGGACTGAATTAGTTCATCAAGAGAAATAATTTATGTTAAAAACTATTGTATTTCTCTGTGTACCTCTGTGTCTTCTCTGTGTATCTCTGTGTATCTCTGTGTATCTCTGTGTATCTATAACGATATTAAGAACTTACATAGAGATACACAGAGGGTCACAGAGGTATTAATCTATTTTGTATAGAGGATAGGTTTCCCTAAGCCAACTTTCTCCAGTTCTTTCAGCTGGGTTTTAGCGTCACCCACAACAACATAATACATTTTTGCAGGATCAATATATTTGTTAATGACCTCGAGCTGCTTCTCTGCAGTAAGGTTCTTAACATAGGCCTCTTCCTTTTTGATATAGTCGGCAGGTAATCCGTACATAGCCATTGTGTTCAGCATTCCAAGAAGGTCCCACAGGGTTTCGAAGTTGAGAGCGTTACCCTTCAGGAGGGCAGATTTTGTAAAGTCTATGTACTCCTGTGGCATTTCTTTCCTGTATTTCTCCATCTCTGTCTTGAAAATAGTAACTGACTCCAGTGTGGAATTAGTCCTTACCATGGAGAAAGCTATGAAAGTTCCGTAATTCTTGCCGCTATTAAGATATGAATGTGCTCCATAGGTAAATCCTTTTTCTTCTCTCAGGATCATATTAAAATTACCGTTAAATGACCCACCCAGTTTGTAGTTAGCCACATAAACAGGGTAATAATCAGGGTTTGTTCTTGTTATTGTCGGGCTGCCAATGTAGATAACCGACTGTTTGGCACCAGGCACATCTACAAAATATATTTGTGATTTTGCAGGTGCTTCCGGATATTTTGCCTGAGGTAACACAAGCTCTTTTGACTGCCATTTCTGACTGATACCGGCAAACGCTTTCTCAACTCTTTCAGAATTGATATCCCCGGCAACAACTACCCTTGCTACTGATGGAGAGAAGGTCTTTTCATAGAATGCTTTGAGGTCATCAATATTAATTGATTCCACTGATTCTATCTTACCTGACAACTCAGTGGCCAGAATATTATTTTCCCCAAAAACAAGTTTATTCAGAGTGGTTGATCCAAGATAGTTCGGATTTGCCTGGTTACGTTTCAGGGTATTAACGATCCTGAGCTTTGCAAGGTTGAATTGTTCTTCATCCCATCTTGGTTCAAAAAGCATCTCTTCAACAAGGGCAAGAGTCTTCTCAAAGTTCCGTACAAGGGAGCTTACCCGTATTGCAACAGATTCAGTCCCTGCGGAAAATGAGATTGTTGCACCGAGAAGCCTGATTGCATCTTCAAGCTCCTCAGGTGTCTTGTTCTTTGTGCCTTCATTCATCACTGAAGCAGTAAGATTAGCCAGACCTGCTTTTGCCGGATCATCAAGGAGATGCCCTCCCTCAATAATTACAGAGTAGTTCACAAGAGGCAGTTCAGATTGGGTGATCCCGTATATCTTCATTCCATTTGCCAGCTTTCCTGTCCATACCGAAGGAAGTGTTACTTCAGGATCCGGTCCCAGCGGAGGCTGCTTGCTGCGGTCAGTTTTGGTCGGGGTTTTGACTATAGCCTCTTCAGCCACCTGCACGGCACTGACTTCGGCAGCTTTTGTCACGTCTTCCTCAACAATTCCGGCATTTACAGAATTTTCCACTATCAGGGATGTCTCTCCTTTGGGTACAAAACTTGTCTCAATATAGTTTTTCCCCTTGATGTATTTTTCATAAACCCTTTTGACATCCTCCATGGTAACCGATTGAGTATTTTCAAAATCAGTTGCGTAGAATTCAGGATTTTCCTTGTACATCTGATATCGTCCGAGTGTAAAGGATTTCATAAGGATACTCTGGAAATTACCATAGAATGATGTTTCATTCTTTGCCTTTATCCTCTGCAGGTCCTCTTCGGTAAATCCTTCTATTTCGAACATATCAAATGCTTCGAATATTCCTTTTTTAACATCATTAAGGTTAACTCCCGGATTGGCAGTAACAACTATCCTAAAGCTTCCGTCAAGTTCCATCGACCAGTTCATGGCTCTTGCTGTAGAAGTAAGCTTTTTATCTTTAACAAGTACTTTGTACAGTGGCGTTTTTTTCCCGTTTGACAGCAGATCAGCGAGATAGTCAAGAGCATATGCATCTTTCGAGAACTGTTCAGGAGCAGAAAATACCATTGTTAAGCGGGGTGCTTTAGCAAAATTGTCTTCATGATATAATTTCACTGTTGAAGAAAGAGTTACATTCATCGGTCCTCTTTTTTCAATGATTTCCCCACCGGGGATTTCTGCGAAGTATTTGTCTACAAGAGCTTTCACCTCTTCCTTGATGATATCGCCTGATATCACAAGGGTAGCATTCCTGGGATTGTAGAATTTCCGGTGGAAATCTTTAACATCATCTACAGTTGCATTTGTAAGGTCCTCCATCTCGCCGATAACATCCCAGCTGTATGGATGGCCTTTCGGATAAAGAGTTTTAAGTATCAGGGCATCTTCGTGCCCGTATGGTGCATTATCAACACTCTGTCTCTTTTCATTCTGGACAACATTCTGCTGATTTACAAATGCTGATTTTGTAACTGTATTCTCAAGGTATCCCATCCTGTCTGATTCAAGCCACAATACCATTTCCAGGGCATTCTTCGGAATTACTTCAAAATAGACAGTATTGTCAAAACCAGTGCCTCCGTTAAGGTCGCCACCTGCTCCCTGGATAAGCTTGAAGAGCTGATCTTCTCCCACGTTCTCCGATTTCTGGAACATCATATGTTCAAAGAGATGGGCAAACCCGGTCTTCCCTTCTGATTCGCGGGATGAGCCTACATGATAAAGGATTGCCACAGCGGCAATCGGATCGGATCTATCTTCATTGAGAATGACCGTGAGTCCGTTCTCAAGTGTGTATTTCTCAAATGGTATGGTAATGCCTGCATCTTTTCCTGTTTTGCAGGAGATGACATACAGGGAGATCATTACAAGAAGGATGGAATAGAATCTTTTCATGTTTCGAAGGTTTTATTTGATTGATTTTGGATGAATTGCAATAAGTTGACAAAAATAAAGAAAATATTTGTTGTGTGAAAAATGTAACAATAGTAAATTAAAGACTGCCAGGCTCATTGTTATTTTCTGTTAATATCATAAATAAAAAGCTTATCGGCATGTCGAAGGTAAAGCCTTTCATTGCAAACAACAGGATGAGACCAGTATGGTCCTTCTCCTCCTTTAGGAGCTTTGAACTCACCCGTCACTTCAAATTTTTCAGGAGAGGCTTTAATAAGTTTGACATTGCCTCTTACATCATACAGGTACAACATCCCGTCGGCATATGTAAGGCACCCTTCTCCATTTGTTTTCCACATCTGTTTTCCGGTCTTAAAGTCGAGGCAATACCATCCTCTGGATTCATTACCGCAGCCATAAATATAACCATTATGCAATAGGATTCCTGCGAAGTAGTTGTCCATCAGCTTTGTCTCCCATACTTTTTCTATCGTTATCCCGGTCCCTGTTTTCTTTTGCTTAAAAAGCGTACAGCCTTTTCCTTCTCCGCTTGTTAATAATACATAATCATTATAAACTATAGGATCGGAACAGTTAATTTCATACTTGTTCCTGAAATCAGCTATCCATAAGATCTTCCCTGTTTTTGCATCCATGCTGTAATAGCATGTATTGCTTGATCCCAACACCTGGTGAAATCCCCCGAAATCACTTAGTATTGTTGAGCTGTATCCATAATCTCCGGTTATACCGGTAGTGGACCAGATTGTTTTTCCAGACTTTTTATCCAGACATGCCTGGTATCCTTTTTGCCCTCCTGGTCTGACATATAGATTATCACCTTCAATCAAAACAGATTCGGCATAACCATACATCGGGATCTCGGAATTGAAATCCTTAGGCAGATCCCTTGTCCAGAGAATGCTGCCATCCTTTGATCGGTACGCAGTAAGTTTTCCACTTTCACTTAAATGGTAAACCACACCATTATCGTATGTTGGAGTGCTTCGGGGCCCGTTGTAAGAGCTTGCCCATGAAACAGTTACTTTCCATTCCTCTCCGCTGGGCTTTTTCCATACCAGTTTGCCATTCATATCAAAGGCAAAGATCCATGATTGATCCCCTGTCTTGCCGGCAGTGAAAATCATGCCTCCGGCTATTGAAGTAGAGTTGAATCCTTCTCCGAGACCTGATATTGTATACAGGAGTGAAGGCCCTCCTTCAGGCCATGATTTAAGCAAGCCTGTCTCTTTTGAAGTGTTGGTCCGGTCAGTACCGTGAAAGCAGGGCCATTCAGAAATCTGGCTTTTAAGTTCAATATTTGACATAATACATATTGCAACCAGAAACATGAGCAGATTTCGCATCTTGGTTATATGTTTCACATTATTCATAATTTCTTAAATTTGTGCAAGACTAAATTAAATATAAAGGTAAGAATCCATAATGACAAATACCATGGGCATTAAATATTTGGTATATTCAAACTAACGTTTAAGATGAAGTTTTTAAATCAGCGATCAGGATGAACAGGAATGCTTTTACGGAAAATGTAGTGATAATTACCGGTGCTTCATCCGGAATAGGCCAGCAGCTTGCCTATAACCTGGCAGAGCAGGGAGCCTGGCTTGTATTATCTGCCCGAAATGTTGATAATCTTCAGGAAGTGGCAAATACCTGTGCACATCTTGGGGCAAAGGTTGTTATTATACCAACTGATGTGTCAGATAAATCGCAGTGCAGAAACCTGATAGAGAAGACGATTGAGCATTATGGCAGGATAGATACTCTGATCAACAACGCAGGTTTCGCAGTAGCCTCCAGGTTTGTCGATATGAGTGATCTTACGGTTTTCGAAAAGATTATTCAGGTAAATTTCTTCGGAGGCGTTTACTGCACTCATTATGCGTTGCCTTACCTTATCAAATCTGGTGGCCGGCTTATTGCCATTTCCAGTCTGAGAGGGAGACTGCCCTCGGGTACTGCTGATGGCTATGGGGCGAGTAAGCATGCTATGGCAGAATTTTACTCTTCGCTTCGGAATGAACTCTCAGATACAGGTGTATCAGTCACTTTAATCTATCCCAGCTGGGTTAAAACCGGCATAACAGGAAGGGCATTGAAAGCAGATGGGACATTTAAGGGTGAAGTTTCTGTGCATGAAAAAAATGGAATGTCTCCGGAAAAATGTGCTTCAATAATTGTTAATGCAGCTGGGAAGAGAAAAGGGGAAATTGTAATGACCTTTGAAGGTAAATTGGGATTATGGCTTAGGCTTATTGCTCCTTCATTAGTTGATAAAATTCTCAGAAAAAAGACAGAGCAATAAGTTGATTTCCTCCAGACAGTTATTACGGGTTACTGTCAGGATTGTTTCCCGGGATTTGGAATAATACAGGTAAATTCAAAATCTGAATTGAATGGATTGCGGAACTGATGCTTCTCATTTGGTTTTACAAAGAGGCTCTGTCCCTTTTTAACTTCATGCTCAATACCATTTTTGTCCACAGCAATTCCCCTGTCGCTCTCAATCTTAACCACATGCTCATAATTATGCTGATGGAAGGGGGTATTTCCGCCGGGAGCAATAATAAAATGCCTCATTATTATGTTTTCTGATTCATCCTCCGGACCAATAAGGATTTTCATCCTTACATCTTTTGCTCCTTCCATGTTCACTTCAGCAGCTATTATTTCATTATTGTTATTGATTTTCATTACTTTATAAAATTAGAGGGTGCGTTAATTTAATAAATGAATAATCCTTTCTTTATTCACCCTGATTGTCATCACTCTTCTCCTTACTTTTTCTGTAACGGTATTTTTGTATTATCTTCATTCTTTCTTCAATACCTGTAACCATCTTTTCAGCTTCATTAAAATCTATCCGTCCCGATTCAAGAAGTTCTTCCACTTTTCTCTTTTCAGCATTGAGTAATGTCTGAATTGCCTTTTTTGTAGCAACTTCAACATAAATATTAGGATGGAACTTTTTAAAGTTACGCAGGAATGTCTGTCCATGTATGATATTTTGGCTTATTTCATCGCGCAACTGGTCATAGTCAGATTCTGAATCCTTAACCGATGACATCGATTCCCTGAAACCATCAATCAGTTTAAGATTTTCATTCTGTGCCTCCACAAAACCCATCCCAAAATCATAACTCAGTACAAGTTTATTATAGTTAAGCTGGCGGTAAATGGCAAACATCCAGGTGATACGCTGAAGTCTGCTTAAAAATTTTGAGTTGTGCAGCATATTTTCAAGATCAGACCTCTCATCAAGAGGTATATCCCCGTTTCTGTCAAGCATTTCACTTATTGTTTCAGTCAGTTTTATAACAGTTTCGGAAGTGATAATTCCTGCATTGAACTGCTCCCAGTAATTTGCCTTCTCCTTTTCCAGAACACGCCGCCGTAGTTCAGCCAGTTCATTACTTTTCAGCGATGATTCAACCTTAACATTTTTATAATGAGGAAGGTAGCTTCTGATTATATCATTATCAGCATGTCTGAAATACCTGTCCGATAAAATCCTCTTAACTTCTGATTCCATTTCATCAGTTACTGTCTGATATGTCTGATTCAGGATGACAGCTTTGGAAGTTGCCATTTTTGTGAGCCCAAGTTTGTCGACAATAAATTTAATTGTGGTAGCATTTATCAGCAGTGTCATCATCACAATGCCTGCAGTGAGGAAGAGAAATTGATCTCTGACCTCTACCGGTAATGTATCCATTCCTGCTACAATCAAAGCCAGGGCCAGGCCTACAGCTCCCCGCAAAGAACCATACCATGTAACAACTGATTCTTCGAAGTTAATCCCATAGCCCGATCGTTTCATTACCGGATATAGAATAGTTATCATCAAGGCTCTTGCTAAATGAATTCCGGCATAAACAATCATTAGTACTATAAAATCAGAAAGGGTAAATCTGATCCGGCTTGCAATAATCACACCTACAATTATAAATATTAAAGTGTTTGCAAGGTAGACTGCAAGTTCCCAGAACTCATGAAGGAATTTAATAACCTCCGGGCTGATGCGTGTTTTACCTACACTGGCCATTGTTATTCCAAGTCCAAAAAGGCCAAGTACTCCTGAAACATGAAGGAAATCTTCAGCAATAAAAAAGGTGAGATATGCAGAAGCCAGTAGTACAACAATCTCAACCATAGCATCATTGAAAACATTTTTAAGCCAGAACATCACAATCCTTGCCATGATAAGGCCAAACAGAGTTCCACCGACAGCTACTTTTAAAAAATCCAGGAAGGGATTCATTTCGGCAGTCTGGCCGGAAAGAGGAAGGTAGAAAACCATAAAAAGAACGATTGCTGTTCCATCATTTAAGATAGCCTCACCATCAATTAATGTCGATAACTTTTTGCTGGCTCCCATTTCCTTAAGTATAGCTACAACCGCAACCGGATCTGAGGCTGAAATTACAGCACCAAACATCAGTGCAATCTGCCAGTTCCAGTTCTGTAATCCAATGTTCAGGCTCCTGACTGCCATAAGTAAAACTGCTGTCAATCCTAAAGCAATCAAAATTCCCGGTCCTGCAAGAAGTGCTGCATTAGCTGATGTTTTACGAAATGTATGCCAGTCCATCCCGAAGGTTGCCTCAAAAATCAAAGTAGGCAGGAAAACAAAAAACACCACATGAGGATTGATCGATCCTGCCCAGGAGATTGAATGAAGCACAACCTCAAATGATTCTGAGAAAAAATGAAAACGTGTGATCACGCCAAGCAATACTCCTATTACTACAAGTAATACTGTATATGGTATTGGTGTTTTTTTGAGGAGATGTCTTGTTAAGGTTCCCAGGATCAGGGCAATAATGATGAACAGTAATGGTTCCATACTTTCCTTTTTTTCTGAAGCACAAGTTAATTAAAAAATAATTACGTGGTTACATGAATCATATTATAGGTGAGGCTTATTCCTGAAACAGACCTGTTATTATTGTTTAGAATTGATATTTTTGTTATGAGTATGCAGCATAATGATTATATTGCTTTTGTCCGAATCAGAATCAAATGCTAAATTTGAAAATGCCTAATAACTAAACTGGCTAATACAAATAAAGAATCACATTCTGAATATTTGAGCTACGGATATGGACATCTATCTTAAGAAACTTATTGCAGCCGGTGAGTCCCAACAGCTCGATTTCAAGTTCTGTGTTACCGACAGCAGGAAGATAGCCAGGTCTCTTGCGGCTTTCGCCAATACTGATGGGGGAAAGCTATTGATAGGAGTACGTGACAATGGTAGTATTGCAGGTATAAGGTCTGATGAAGAGATTTATATGGTTGATACGGCTGTCCATCTTTTTTGCCGACCTGAAATCAGCTATACCATGAGGCAGCATATTGCTGATGGGAAAACAATTCTTGAGGTGGATGTGGCAAAAGGCAGTGAAAGACCTTACCAGGCAAAGGATGAAAGCGGAAGATGGTTATCGTATTTCAGGCATAATGATCAGAACCTGCTGGCCAATAGTGTTTTATTGCAGGTATGGAGGAAGGAGGAGAAGCCAATCGGAGTAATGGTAAAGTTTGGAAAGGCAGAGAACTCTCTTATGAATTACCTTGGGAAAAATGGATCCATTACCTTATCAAAATTCAGAAAGCTTTCGAAAATACCATCATATAAAGCTGAGGCTATTCTTGCAAATCTTGTTATATTTAAGATTTTGATAATGAAGCCTTCAGAAAAGGGATTCAGCTATGAGTTAAATCCTGTGGAAACATTGATTCCGGATAAAGTAAAAACTACACAATATGAAAAGAATTATTAGTCAGGTCGCTTATTTAGTTGTAATTATTGCCTACTTAGCCGGTTGCAACAATGGTGAGAAATCACAAACAGAAGTTTTTGACCGTCAGCTTAAAGAAGGGTGGACCATTGAATCATCTGCTAAGGTGAACTCCCCGGCAAGTGAAATATCGAAGACAGGTTTTAATGACTCCGGATGGTATAAGACTACTGTGCCAGCAACGGTTATGGCAGCGCTTATTGCAAATGGTGAATATGAAGATATTTTTATGGGTGACAATATCAGTAAGGTTGATACCTCACGGTTCAGGACTTCTTGGTGGTACAGAAATGAATTTACTCTGGGTAAGGCCTCTTCTACGCAACTCATTTTTGAAGGGATAAATTACAGGGCAAATATATGGCTCAATGGTAAAATAATAGCTTCGGAAGATACACTGTTTGGAGGATTCAGGATATTCAAACTTAATGTTTCGGATTTTGTTAAAAGAGGGAATAATGCACTTGCAGTTGAGGTGTTCTATCCAAAACCTGATGAGCCATCTATTGGTTTCGTTGATTGGGCGCCAATGTCCCCTGACCGTCTTATGGGACTATGGAGACCGGTTAAAATAAGGACTTCGGGTACTACAAGCCTTGATAACGTATTTGTCACCTCAAAAATAGCAACCAGAGAGTTTAAAGAGGCTGATCTTAATATCACAGCGGAAGCTGTTAACCATACTGCCAGAGAGTTGAGGGCGGTTGTGAGAGGCCGTATTGAGGCGATTAACTTCGAAAAACAAATCACCCTTGCTCCGTATGAAAGAAAGCTTGTGGTTATCAATTCTACCGAATTTCCCCAGTTGAAAATTATTAATCCCCGTATATGGTGGACGTATGATTTAGGGAAACCGGAATTATATGAACTTAACCTTGAAATCGAAAATAACAGCTCTGTTTCTTATTCAGGAAAAACCCGTTTTGGGATTCGTAAAGTGGAGGATTATCTGAATACTGAAGGACATCGTGGATACAAACTTAATGGTAAAGAGGTACTTATAAAAGGTGGAGGATGGGTTGACGGTATGTTCCTGAATGACACCGAAGAAAAGGTAAAAGCCCAGTTTGAATATGCAAAGCATGCCAATATGAATACTATCCGTCTTGAGGGATTCTGGGGGAACAGTGAAAGATTCTATGAACTGGCAGATGAAATGGGACTGTTAATTATGTGTGGCTGGAGCTGTCAATGGGAATGGGAGGGATACCTGGCAAAACCCGAAGACGACTTTATGTCAATACGCACACCTGAAGATATCGACCTGATACTTAAATATACAAACGATCATATTAAATGGCTGCGCAATCATCCCAGTATTTATGTGTGGGTAATGGGCAGTGATAAGCTGCCGCGCCCTGAGCTTGAGGAGAAGTATTATCCGCTTTTTAAAGAATTGGACCCCACAAGACCCCTGCTAATGTCATGTAAAAGCCAGGAAAGTAGTATCTCAGGTAAAACAGCAGTCAAGATGAACGGGCCCTATGATTATGTATCTCCTAACTACTGGTATATCGACAAAGAGAATGGTGGTGCATTCGGATTTAACACCGAAACAGGTCCAGGACCGCAGGTTCCTTCCCTTGAGGTGGTTAAAAGCATGATCCCTGAAGATAAACTCTGGCCAGTGAATGAAATGTGGAGTTTCCATTGCGGACGTGGTGCATTTAAGACTCTTGACAGGTATATAGCTGCTTTCAATAACAGGTATGGAGAACAGCATAATGTTGAGGATTTTACCTTTAAAAGTCAGGCATCCAACCTTGAGGCAATGCGTGCAATGTTCGAGGCTTTTGCAATAAACAGAAGCAATACAACAGGGATTATTCAGTGGATGTACAATTCGGCCTGGCCAAAGCTGATATGGCAGTTCTGGGACTACAATCTTCTTCCAAATGCTTCATTATATGGGGCAAAGCTTGGTGCCAGGAATATCAATATTGCTTACAATTATGGTAATAATTCCGTTTATGTCACTAACCTGACTACAGATGATATTACCAGCATGAAGGCAGATATTAAAGTCTATGGTTTTAACGGTAAAATAATAGGTGATAAGCAGGAAACAACTTCCGTGAAAAGCAATTCATCAGAGAAAGTGTACACTCTTCCGTCTGGCCTGCCTTATTCGAAAGTATATTTCCTGAAGTTGAAGCTTTCTGATGAGCAAGGGAATAATGTTGCTGATAATTTCTACTGGTTGTCAACAAAACCAGATGTTCCGGATTTCAAAAAGACCACCTGGTTCTACACTCCAATGGCAAAATATGCCGATTTTACAGATCTCAATAAATTGCCTAAAGTGAAGCCTGTAATCGAGAGTTCAATTAAAAATGAGAATGATGAGTATGAAGTAACAGTGAAGCTTTCCAATAATAGCAATAATATTGCCTTTTTGATTGAACTTGGGATTGCCGGTGACAAATCAGGAAAATCAATTGCTCCTATATTGTGGGATGACAACTATGTATCACTTGTACCGGGAGAAAGCAGAGTTATCAAAGCAAGGTTCTCAGCTTCAGCCCTTAAAGATGAGAAACCTGTTTTCAGGTATAAGGGTTGGAATGTGGAATAACACTAAATGTATCCCATTTTAAATTGTCACCGTAAAATAAGGTACACTTTTTGCCATACTTAGTACAATCGATAGTATCATATAATAAGAATTATACAACAGACATATGAAATCATTTACTCATTTCCTTTTATTTCTTTTCATCTCATCTACTCAATTGTTCAGTCAGGCTGATTTTAAGGTTATTAAAGTGAATGGTACCATATTGCTGAGAGCCAGGGGGATATCCCTTGAAACCGGGACTACTTTTTCAGAAAAGGAAGATCTTCTTTTCAGATCAGATGACGCTACCGCTGCTGTAATAAATTCTCAGCGCGGCAGACTGGTGATTTCCAGCAAGAACCATAATCTTGCATCAGCCAGCTCAAATTTCCTGCCTTCAATGTACAATATCAGTTCAAGGGGAGTAGCTTTATCAGGGAACTCTGATTTAAGTACTCATTTTTCAGGCAAGTATGTGATCCTTAATAGATATGGTATCAAAATAGACAAGGAGACATACCCTATGGATAACGATCATTTCTTTTTCCTGCGATATGTATTTAAGGGCGAAGAAATAAATAAAAAACTCTTCTATTCGGCCGATACTTTATTCATTGATAAAGCCACTCTTTTTACTGTCGATGGCAGTTCTATACCAAATCCGGATGATACTTCAATAAAATTGTTTTACCGTAATGGCAGTGAATCTGTGTTTATAAGTGAGTTCGATCTTATATTTCCCGATATGGATCAACTGGCTAAAGAAACAGAGATTATACTTGATGAAACAAGGGGTAAACCGGTCGATGACATCATAAGGGAGACAGGTTCATACATTACAGATTTTTATGGGAAAGTGCAGGCAGATAATCTTGCCCAATGGCTTAAAGCCAAGTTTGGTATAAATAATTAATTCTTCACAATTGAGTAAAAATAGGGACATAAACTGCTAAGCTACCAACCCTGATATGAAACACCTGTCTGCACTTGTTCTTTTTCTCTCCATTGTATATACTTCCTATTCCCAGGAGGCTCTTTATCCTGTTGTAAATTATACAACAAAGGATTACGGGAGAGATTTTCATCCATCGAATATGGCTATAGTACAGGATCATCGTGGTGTAATATATGCGGCGAATAGTTTTAAGTTACTTGAATTCGATGGATCAGGCTGGAAATCATATCCCATAAGCAGAGAAACCTGGATACTATCATTAGCAGTTGGCAGGGATGGATTTATCTATATCGGTTCTCAGAGTGAATTTGGTTTTTTTTCTCCTGACAGCAGAGGCGAGCTAAAATATCATTCCCTGTCCGATTCACTGTACCAGGATGATACAGGCTTTACAAATATCTGGTCAGTACACACTTTGTCAGACTGTGTCGTATTCCAGGCTGAGGAAAGGATCTTTGTTTTTCGTGAAGGCGTGATTAAAACTATTAACCCGGAAACCTCTTTTCATACCTCTTTTGCAGTAAAGGACAGGCTGTTTGTCAGGGAAAGGGGCAAGGGTCTGGAGGAGCTCAGGAATGATAGTCTGATTAGAGTGGCAGAAGTTACATTATTTGATTCTGCCGGAGTATTTTTTATGCTTCCTTTCGGAAAATCAGGTGAGGATATTCTGATCGGGACACGGGAAAAAGGATTGTGGATTCTAGATTCCGATTCGAGACAGTATAGAAAGTTTCCGGTGGAAGACGATAAGATGCTTTCGGAAGCTGTTGTCACTGGAGGAACCATTGCCGGCGATGGATCAATAGCTGTCAGTACAATGTATAACGGTGTCATTATAATTGACACAACCGGAAAAACCAGAACAATAATCAACACCAGCAAGGGATTGAATGATAATGATGTAAGACAGATAATGTCTGATCAGTCAGAAAATCTGTGGGTTGCTCTTAATAACGGGATAAGCATGATAGGAGTAAGCTCCCCTGTATCAGTTTTTAATGATAAATCTGGAATAACAGGAAGTATAAATAAGATAATAAGGTATGAGAATATACTGTATGCAGGAACAACAACCGGATTATTTATGGCCGATAAAAACAAATTGTCTGAATTACCTTTCAGGCAAATAAAAGGTATCTCATCGCCTGTCAGAAGCCTGGTAAATGCCAATGGTTTATTGATTGCAGGAAGTGATGCCGGCATATATAAGATAACAGGCAATACAGTGAGCAGGATCGATTCTTTTGAATCATATATTTTATATTATTACCCTGAAATGAATATTCTTCTGTCAGGTGGTCCCAAAGGATTAAGGGCTTACCGGAAAGATGGCAAATTCATTAAGGAGGGGAGCTTTATTGTTGAAGGTGAAGATATTATTGGTATTGAAAAAGGCAAAAACGTAAATGATGAAATAGCTGAATTATGGCTTGGTACCAGGTATAATGGAGTAATCAGACTCAGACTTAAAAGTGATTACTCTTTTATGTCAGACAGTTACAATACTGCTGACGGTTTACCTGACGGCCCGGTTATTCCGTATTCGACAGGTTACGGAATTATTTTCGGCACAATTCAGGGGATGTTTGGTTTTATTGATGAAAACGTAGTAAAAGAGTCTCTCCCTGATTCGCTGAAGAATAACAAAGATTTTACGAAAGGTTATTTCTCGGCAGAGGAAGGCAGATTTAGTGAGAAGGGTAAGCCTGTTTCATTCCTGGCTGAAGGAAAAGATAAAACATGGATTTGTTCCGACAATAAAATCGGTTACTTCGAAAGGCATGATAGCCTGAACTTAAAAGACAGGCCATTCAGGGGAATAGATGCCGGCAAGGTTAATTTTATTTATCCTGAAGAATCCGGTATCTGCTGGATAGGAGCAACTGAAGGACTGATAAGGTATGATGAATATATAGCGAAAGACTACGATCAGGCTTATTCATCTCTTATACGAAAGGTTACCCTTATCGATGCAGATTCTTTAATATTCCTGGGAGCTGCCGTACAAGATACAGAGCTTAAAAAGCCGCTTGATTATCATAACAATTCTCTTCGATTTGATTTTTCAGCATCTTATTATGAGGATCCCGGGAAGACTCTGTTTTCATATATGCTTGAAGGAAGGAGTTCCACCTGGAGCCAGTGGAGCAGAGGAAATTACCAGGAATTTACAAATCTCAGGGAAGGCAGATATACCTTCAGAGTTAAATCAAGGAATATTTATGGAACAGAAAGTAACCAATCATCTTTCAGTATTACAATACTGCCACCATGGTACAGGTCGCTGCCAGCTTTAATTGCATATCTTATTATTGCGTTTATATTGCTATGGCTCTCTGCCCGTTTATATTCCTACCGGCTTAAACGAGAGAATATCAGACTGGAAGGGATAATTACAGAGAGAACGACAGAGATTGTCAGGCAGAAAGATGAGATAGTACATAAGAATAACATTCTGGAATTGCAGAAGAAAGAGATAGAGGATAGTATTAAGTATGCCAGAAGGATCCAGTATGCTGTGATCCCTACCGAAAAGGCGTGCCATGAAATTTATCCTGAAAGCTTTGTTTTCTTCAGGCCTTTGAATATTGTCAGCGGAGACTTCTACTGGATAAGTCGTGTTGAAAATAAAGTGATATATACGGCTGCTGACTGCACCGGACATGGAGTGCCGGGAGCATTTATGAGTATGCTTGGAGTAGCCTTCCTGAATGAAATCGTCAATAAGGACAAAATCATTTCCCCTGACCTGATCCTTAATAACCTCAGAGATAAAGTTATAAAAGCATTGCAGCAACAGGGCCTGTCGGGAGAAACCAGGGACGGAATGGATATTGCTCTGGTTTGTATCGATCTCGAAGAAGGTAGCCTGGAGTATGCCGGAGCTTATAATCCTCTGATAATGATAAGGAACGGAGAGTTGTTTGAAACCCGTGGTGAAAAGATGCCAATCGGTTATTATGAAAATATGCGACCCTTTCCGAAACATAAAGTAAAAATTGAAAGGGGAGATATGCTCTATATGTATTCTGACGGCTATGTAGATCAGTTTGGTGGTCCTGAAGGTAAAAAATTTAAATCGAAAAGGTTAAAGAATCTGTTGCTTGAAATATGCAACCAGTCAATGGACCAGCAGAAGGATATGATTGAAAAGAATTTTCTGGAATGGAAAGGTGATATACCACAGATAGATGATGTAGTTGTGGTTGGAATTGCAATAAATTAGCTGGTTATTCCATAAGTACCATTGCCCCCCAGAAATAAGGATCATATTTTGTTCTCATCTCCTTCTGGGATGAATAAAATGCTTCCCTGATATCCCTGGTACTAAGCAGCTGATTATAAAACAGATCCATAAATTCAACTGTCTCTCTATCAGGGATTTCCCAGAGACTCATGATGATATTTTTTACCCCTGCCATTTTAAGAGCTCTCTGAAGTCCATAAACTCCTTCACTCCCCTTGATGTCTCCAAGTCCCGTTTCACAGGCTGATAATACCACAAGGTCATTTTTTCGCATGTCAATCTGCGTTACCTCCTGTGCCGTCAGGATACCATCATCTGACAGGACACCATCATTTGGTTCATTCTTCTCAGTTGAAACCCAGACATCATTAGCACCTGCAAGAACAAGACCAGATCGCATCAATGGATTTTCATTGTTTACAAAACTGGTCACTCCATACGCACTTGTTGTTCCACGAAATGTGATATCCCCAAATTCAATTACTTCCTTTTTCTCTTCTAACCTTACTTTGTTCGGGTCATCAAAAAAGAATCCATGTGTAGCCAGATGGAGGATATTATTTTTCCCCGCATTTTGCTTAAAGAATGTTTCGGTTGCACTTATCCCGGATAAATAATTTACATTTATCTGAGATTTCTGAAGAATGCTTACTATGGCATCACCCTCTGCTTTTGTGCCTTCCAGATAATTCCATACATCGGACCCGGTACTGGTTGAACTGTACCGGATACCTCCAAAAACCATCGCTGATAAATTATTTGCCCCTATCAAATTTTTTCCTCTTGCAATGGATCCTGTACTACCCATAATCATCATCCGATAATTATCGCACAGAAAAACGTTCTTTCCGGTAGCAATAGCCGGGAAAGAAATTTTGTTAAGCAGTCCTGAAGGCGAGATATAGATATTTTTAGCACCTTTCAGATACTCTTCAACAGGTTTCCATATAAGGGCATATAATCTTTCATCCTTATTGTTTAGTGTTCCATATATGGAGTTGATGCCGTCGATGCTGTTTAATCCGGGGTTTTCTATTATTGCTTTAAGCTGATCTTCGCTGAATAATTTAATCATTTCAGGATATTCTGAATCGGACCTTACTACAAGTGCACAATAAATAATTTCACCCCCTCCGTCTTTTTCCTTCTTTTTAAAGTCAGTGAATTCAATGGCAGCTTCGTCAGGTTTGAGGCTTAGTTTTACATCCTCCCATGTAATCTGTAATCCTTTCCTGTAGTCGCTGAAATCCTGTGATCGTTCAACAAGAGATTTTTCAAGTTCATTTGCCTTGTTCTCAAGGCTTGCTACATCTTTGGTCCTCAATTCCACAGGTGTTGAATAGAGGATTGAAATCTCTTTCTGAAGCCCGATCCAGTTGTCATAAATATTCAATAACTCAGGATTATTGCTATTGAGTATTGCCACTCTCATGGCAGTACTTGATTTAAGCATGAGCCCCTTATTAATCAGGATATTATTATAGGTATTCTGCGTAATAAACGGATTTGTTCTCTTTCTCATCAACGAATATGCTGTAAATGAATGCATATCAGGCAGTCTTGTCTGGTAATACATCTCCTTTTCACTTTCTGTTAAAAATGAAAAGTCCTGCAATGTCTTGTGATTTATCACATTCAGATATTCAAGAGTTAGCTCCTCTTCAGTTTTGACGTCATCGACCGATGCATAAATAACTATTAGTGACTTTAGCATTGCTGCATAAGCCGGATGATATATTCCTACAGCTTTTTTTATGTTGGTTGCCTTGCCCAGTACCATTCTGAGAAGAGCTCTGGTTATTGCATCACCTTCAGCAGTGGAGTTTAGTTCCATATTAGATGCTGATACTTCGTCCACCAGTTTTATACTGATAGGAATAATTATAGGTTCAGGACCTTTATTACCGGGAAATGATGCTGGCAATTCACCTGAAAAACTCATTTTATTCATCATGGCAACAACTCTGAGTGACATATTAGAATCAAAAGCCATGTCCTGCATCATCTCACTTGATTTTTTCCTGTCGCCGGTGAGGTTATACCATATTGCAAGGTTGGAAGTAAAAGCCTGATTAAATGGATGTGGTTTCTGGCAGTTCAGCCTGAATATTGAATCAGCTTTCATCAGTATTCTACCGGAAGAGTTCAGTCGTTCCCTGCTTTTGTTTTCAGGAGTGGCATAGTACTCTTCTGATATGGCAACAGAACCCAGATTATTGAGGAGAACTGAATAGTAAGGGCTCTCATTCTGAGAGTTTTTCTCCATAAGCTCTTTTGCCTGTTTGATCAGATCCTCAGCGGCTTTATAGTTTCCCATCTCATAGTATAATGCACCAAGATTGCTGAGACATATGGCAGTATTAATCTGGTCATTGTCAGTATTTTTCTTAAATATTCCAACGGCTTCTACAAATAATTTTTCAGCCAGCTTGTTAATTCCTGTATTATAATAGAGTACAGCAAGATTGTTCAGAGATGATGCATAGGCCTGGCTCTCAGGGCCTGATTCATTTTTGCATGTTTCGGTAATTTCAAGCAATAATACTTCTGCCTGTGGCGAATTGCCAATATTATTGTTCCATGCAGCCTGGTCAGTTTTATTTATTATAAGCTCCTTCCTTGTCCTGTCTCCGTATTTAATTAAAATTGTTTCGGCTCTCCTGAGATACTTTTCCTCCTGGTTAAGATAAACCATGTCATTACGGGCACATCCCATATCATGGTAAACACCAGCGTAGCTGCAAAGGATGCCGGCATATTCACGGCTATCGGGCTTATAGATACCAGAGGATTTTTTGTCAGCCTTTTTAATCTGTGTCAGGGCCTCTTCATAACTTCCTGCCTTCCTGCATATTAATGCAGAGGTTATTAGGCAGGATACATATTCCGGATCATTTGTTTTCCTGAGAGTTTCCCTTATTTCAACTTCTTTCAGAATAAAATACTTTGCCTTGTTATATGCCCCAAGATAAAAATGTGATTCTGCCAGATTGCGGAGCATTGAGCAATACTGAATATTCTTTTCACCAACTGTTCCCCTCATTATTGCAGCAGCTTCATTCGCATAGTAGAGAGATGAATCATAACTTCCTTCAAGTATATATTTATAACGAAGGGTATCAGCTTTCATCCATGGCTGGGAGCTGCAGCATATCCATGATGCAGCTATTATAAGAAAAATCAGGAAGCTTTGTTTCACCGGAATATGAAAATAATTAACATATAAAAATAACAAAAAGGTTTATTACTTTTAAATGGTACTTATAACCGATAATTCAAATACCTGATATTGTATGAAAATAACTCTTTTCTCCATGCTGTTTCTGGCAGTAGCTTCCCTTATTTCTGCACAAGACACAATTTTTGTAAAAATCGGCCAGCCAATACCTGCTGTAATTCTTAATAAAAATAATACTGAAATAAGTTATAAGAAGTATGGACAGCCAGAACCTGCGGCAATTTATTCAATTTTTGTAAGTGATATCTCAAGCATACATTACCAGGATGGGATTATTGCAGACTATTCACAGGCCGGTCAGGCCAGGACAGATAATAATTCTCCTTCAGCCATTGAACTTGCCGGGACTATGAAAGCTGTAAGGTGGAGCTTTGGAGTTAGTGTTGATTATTTTAACAGGAACGTGAATGATGATCTTCTGGTATTCTGGCAGAATAAAACCGGAGACAATAATGCAACTATAGATGCAAATCCGGTTTCATTTCCTATAATTCTGAAAATGGGAATGATGCTGGGAAATACCGGGCGAAACCGCTTAGGCGATGAACTTCAGCTTATGATTACCCCTGTTGATGCGATACATGCTCTTGATAAAAATGGTTTAAATGAAATAAAACTCAGAAACTTCTACTATAATATTACTTTGTTTTATGGACACAATCTTAATCACAAAAAAAGCCTCTACGCTATAATTGAACCGGGTCTTGATATGGGATTTATGAGCGGTTACATAAAGCTCAATGGTATAGAATATAATATTTCTGGAAACCTGGGTGTTGGATTTCATACAGCTCTGGGGGCAGACTGGATAATTTCAAGGAGAATTATGGCAAGCGGGAGAGCAGGCTACAGGTTGATGAGTGTAAAGGAATCACATGAAAACAGTGCCAGTTCAACAGGATATTCCTCTTTTTATGTTAAGCCAGGGGTAAGTGAGGATCTGTTAAAAGTGAAATGGAATGGAGTATATTACAGTTTTGGACTTAGCTGGTCATTATATTCTAAGCTGAAAGGCACTTCAAAATAATGCTGAATTTAAAACATAAATCCAACTCCAATCCCATTGTCCTGCAAACCGATACTCATATTGTAAGTAACCGGCTTACCTGTTGCTGAATTATAAAGTGATACAGATTTCCTGATCTTCTGTTTCCCGGAAGAACTGAGGATGATTGCTGTAATAATGAAAGCCCCGTCAATTGATAAACCTATCACTGAAATACGTTTTCTGTCAGCATCCTCTTCCTGTTTGTTTGCAATTTGTGATGCAGTAAAACTGGTGACAATTACTCCAACAGCACAAAGATTGCTCATATCACACATTTTTTTGCCTGATTCATATAGTCTTATGGCTTCAGGATGATCTTCCATAATTGTCTTTACACTTCTGGAGTTTTGTCTTACTCCATCACTGTATACAAATCGCTTTTTAACTGTAAGTTGTTGGTATCCATTTACTGAGGAGGACAATTCCTGATCAGTAACTATTTCAGGTTCTTTGTTTTTTGATTGCTGGGTTTCCCTGCCTCCTTTTTTATATTTTATTGTTTCTATTTTATCCCTGGTTATTGTATAAACAGGTCCTGAAGGATTTTCAAATTCCCGATATCTCACCACATCGCTGTTCTCTTCTATAACCGTAACCCTGATCTCCTTGCCGCTTTTTAATCTCAGAAGATCCTGGGCATTAATCGAGATTGAGAATAGTGCAAAGAAAAAAATAAATGCTATCATCCTTGTAAATCCTGGATTTGCGCAAACTGGTTTAGTTATTCCTTTTGAATAATCTGTAATGTTGATCTTCATATAATTTCTATTAAAAAACAAGTTTCATTTTTGAATTTAAATTAATCATTTTTTCAGATTGTGATATGTTTCCTGCAACTATCTGTAAAATAAATCTGGAAAAAATGTTATATTTCCTGTAAGTGCCGGAATATGTTATGATTATGTTTGTTTGTCAATTATCAAAATCATGTTCCATACAATCCAGACATCTTAGGGAATAATGTGATATTTATCATTAGAGTTTAATAATTACTGGTATCAATAATTAAAATTTCTATATTTAAGGCCTTTCAAAAATGAATAGTATTATAATAACGTGATAATTAGAACTAAAATGATGATTGGAAAAATGAAAAAGTTTTTAATGCTTGTGCTGGTATTTTCTGTTATGGGAGCAATAGCAAAAGCGCAGGATCGTAATGATGTGGTAACTGCATACAATGAAGGTGCCAAAGCAGTGAAAACAGATGTCAAAGCTTCCGTTGAATCCTTTGAAAAAGTAATTACCCTTGCTGATCAGGTTGGGGAGACAGCAGATGAGCTGAAACAGAAAGCCAAACAGATTTTACCCGGATTATATTTCAAAGTTGCCTATAACAATCTTAATGAAAAAAAGCCTGCACAGGAAATAATTCAGAGTGCAAAGGAGGCAATAGCTGCTGCAGACAAATATGGAAGTAAATCCAATAAGACAAATGCCGAGAAAGTACTGGTACAGGGATATAATATAATGGGGGGGGAATATTTTGCCAGGGAGGAATATGATAATGCCCTGGCAACCTTTGATTCACTATTATCAGTGAATCCAGATTACAGCAATGCCATATTTAATAAATCCCTGGTATATATTAAACAAAATAATCCTGTTGCAGTAGAGGAGAGTATTGATCTTTTTATTGAGAAGGCAAAAAGCAGTAATGATGAGGCGCGGGCAAACCAGGCAGCCTCAACGGCCCTTGAATATTTCAGGGCTGCCGGATCACAGGCTGCCCAGGCAGAACAGCTTGATGAAGCTCTTTCACTACTGGACAAAGCATCAAAGTATGGTGAAGACAAGGATGTATGCTACTACTATGCTGATGTATATAACAAGCAGAATAATTTCGATAAGGGAGCAGAATATGCACAGAAAGGGCTGGCAATGGAAGCAGGTGATGATGAAGCAAAGGCAAAGTTCTATTTTCAGATCGGGATAGCACAGGAGGGTAAAGGACAGAAAGATGATGCCTGTGTATCATTTAAGAATTCTCTTTATGGTCCCTTTGCAGACGCTTCAAAGGCAAAAAGGACAAATTTGAAATGCCAGTAAGCTTTAGCCAGTAAGGTTTAAGTGATGTCAATATTTTTTCACTTACAATGATCAGTAACATGATCATTGTAATCTTGTTTCCGCGATAACCTGATCACATACTAATTGCAGTAATTCTTTTACCCGGTATGGCAGTATGTATTAGTTATTAATACATCTGTCCTTATCATCGTTTGTACATTTTTTTGTAACTTGTAAGATCGGTCACCAGGAAAAACAAATTCTCATGACGGAAAATGAAAAACTTGACAGAATTGCAATAAGTGTACGCTCACATCGGCTCCTCAGGGTACTGCTAAGGGAAAACCCCATGCTTGATACCATAATGAGGGAATCAAAAAATGAAATAGAGGCGCAGCTGGGCGTGAAGAACTGGATTCATTCCGAATATAGTAGCCGGAAAGATGCTTTCAGGTTTCAGAGGGAGCAGGTAACTAAGCTGGAAAATTTCGAAAAGTTGTCGTGGAACGATTATGCCATCATCAGGATTCTGGACTACATTGACAATGCAGGAATTGAATATCCAGACCGCAATCTCCGGGGTGAAATAGCTGTAAGCAATCCTGTAAGGCTGATATGGCTGGCTGTAATTAAAGGGACAGGAGGAGCGAAGCCGGATTTTTTCATCGATATGATCCAGTTGTTCAGACAACTCAGGGGTGAAAGCAATCAGATGATTCCTGACAGGGACAACGTTGAAAAATGGATGGAAAGATATTCTTCCGGACTTGACCTCCGAATAGTTGAACTCAGGAAAGAGAATAAGGAAAGGATAGTTAACCTGTTAATTGATAAAATAGACTCAGGAGAGATTTGTGACCAGTTATATACCTTTCCGGATGGTATATCACATGATAAGAAGGCAGAAATATTAAATGGATGGTGGGATCATTATAAATTCCACCTTCGTTTTGCAATCCGGTCTCCTGATTTGCTCAATGAGATGCTTGGTCACTCGCTTGACCCTGATACAATGAAAATTTTATATGAGGCTGAAAAGGCCGGAATTCCTTTTTTTGTCAATCCCTATTATTTGTCGCTGCTTCATGTCCGGGTTCCGTATTTTGCTATCGGAGCCGATCTGGCTATAAGACATTATATTGTTTACAGCCGTCAGCTGGTTCAGGAGTTTGGAAGTATTGTTGCCTGGGAAAAAGAAGATGAAGTGGTTCCTGGAAAACCAAATGCAGCAGGATGGATACTGCCCTCTTTCAACAATATTCATCGCAGATATCCTGAAGTAGCTATTCTGATTCCTGATTCAATGGGCAGGGCCTGCGGCGGATTGTGTTCATCATGCCAGAGGATGTTTGATTTCCAGAGGGGAAACCTGAACTTTGACCTGGAGAAGCTCAAGCCTACTGAAAAATGGCCGGAAAAGTTGAAGAAACTGCTGAAGTATTTCGAGGAAGATACCCAGATCAGGGATATCCTTATAACCGGTGGAGATGCACTCATGAGTTCAGATCAGACTCTGAAACACATGCTCGATTCAATACTTGAAATGGCAGTTAACAAGCGTAATCAGAATAAGAAAAGAGCTGAAGGAGAGAAATATGCTGAAATACAAAGGATCAGGCTGGGGACAAGGATGCTGGCATATCTTCCCCAGAGAATAACTCCTGAATTAGCTCAGATACTTGGTGATTTTAAACGTAAAGCTAAAAAAGCAGGTATTACACAATTCCTTATTCAAACACATTTTGAATCTCCTATGGAGGTAACTCCGGAAGTCAGAATGGCAATTAAAAGACTTATCGATTCAGGCTGGATCATTACAAATCAACTTGTTTTTACAACTGCCGCATCAAGACGAGGACATACTGCAAAACTGAGACAGGTGCTAAATGATGTCGGGATACTTCCGTATTATACTTTTACGGTGAAGGGATATATGGAAAACAATTTTAATTATGCACCAAATGCAAGGGTGGTACAGGAGCAACTGGAAGAAAAGATCCTGGGTAAAATTGAAAGCGAACATTATAATACAATCCGTCAATTTCCTGAAAATCCGGAGAGTATTATCAGCAGTATTGACGGTCTGCGGCGCTTTGCTGATCTGCCATTCCTTGCAACCGACAGGAATGTACTTAACCTTCCCGGTGTAGGTAAGAGTTTGACATACCGTGTTGTTGGTATTACCAGGTATGGAAGGAGGATACTTCAGTTTGATCATGATATTACCAGAAGTCATAGTCCGATTATCAATAAAATGGGGAAAATGATAATCATTGAATCTAAATCAATTCATGAATACCTGAGACAGCTTGAGGAACTGGGAGAAGAACCGTCAGAATATGATGGTTTATATGGATACAGTATCGGACAGACTGAACCACGGGTCCCGATTTATGAATACCCTGAGTTTAATTTTGAAATTACGAAGGAATTTAGCAGCCTGGAGATTTAGAACTGACTCCAACCCTGTAATATTATTAGAGTATATATTTTATCTGGTGCTTAGTGTGAGGTTTTGTTTTTCCTCTTATCAATGAATTGATAGACCATATAAGCGGAAACGCTTGCTAATGCTGAATAGATTAATAATCGCTTAATAAATTTACTGTTTGGTTTTTTTTGCATTTGACCGATCACATATTTAATGCCCAGTGGCAGTAAATATCCAGCTATCCCAAGTTTTTCTACTTCTTCATCAGATAATCCGCTCTGAATTTTTTTTGTACTGAATAATAAGCTGGCTATATCAGTTTTTTCAGAAATAGATTTTTCTGTAACCTTCAACCTTTTATCAAGCCGGAGTTTCAGTTTTTGAATATCTTCCAGGGAATGAACGTTTCTAAATGTCGTTCTCCTCTTCTTCTTCATCTTCATCTTCGTTCTCTTTGTGCTGAGTCAGCAAAATCTGGATAAGTATCTTACTCACAGGTTTTATAATGAAAGTCTTTCTGAAAATAATGATTATCAGTAGAAGAAGAGTATTTATCCCGGAAAGGATAAGAAAACCTATGCTTGTATTGTCCCAATAATCTCCAATATAATTTGCAAAAGCAAAGGAAAGGAACAACAGGATAATTGAAGAAAGCAAAACAAATACGAAAAGCTGAAGCATCAGGGTGCTTACAACGATAATCTTCTCAGTGATATCCAAACGAGTTACGTCGTATTTTGTTTCCAAATACGTCTTGAGTTCTTTAAATATTGAAAACATAAGATATTACTTAAAATTAAGTAAAAATCAAACTCAGTATCATTTATTGACAGAACTGGTTTTGTCAGGCTTATTCAGTTCCCTTGACGGTTTTTTCTTTATGAAATGTTTTTTTTGCTTTCTCACTCAAATCATCTATTGAATCTTTGATTTTCTTACGAGTGTTTTCACCTTTGTCAGGAGCTAATAAAAGCCCTGCAGCAGCTCCGGCAAGAGCTCCCACGATAAACGACAGCATTACTTTTGAAAAGTCTTTCATAGCAAAAAGTTTTTAAATAATTTTCAATGGTTTTTGTAATTTACAAAAAAATAAGGGAAAATCCAAGTTTTCTGCCCATATTAATAGATCCCCTTTCTAAATCCTGCCCGTTTGTTCCCGGCGTTTACCTGCTATATATACCAGTGCAGCAATTATGGCAAAAACTGTTAATAACAGTATTTTCGCACCGTTTACAAGTGTTAATTTCATCTGAAGATCAGACCTCTCCTGAAGGGTTGTTGCCAGGGCAATTGCCTGCCTGATTTCAGCACTCGTGATCTGCCTTATTACAGATGAATTATCAAGTGGCCATCCATTACCATTTAACAGCGATTTAAAGGCGAGTGTCCATTCATTGCCTGCAGGACTGATCAGCGCTCCAACGAATACAAGTATCAGGATAACTGGAGTAACCCAGGCAATGATATACTTGAAACCAACAAAAATCTTTATATCAGCATTACGGATGATCTCATCCCATCCCTTATTTATCCCGAATACCCAGGCAAATAAAATAACTTCAGCCATAGCAAATATGAATAGGGATACCGTTCCTGTCCAGTAATCATACTGGTCGAAAACCCCATAATTAAAAAAGATTACTGTCGGCAACCCGATTATCAAAATAGCAATACCGAATCCTAATGCAGCTTTTTTGTCGGACCATTTGAATTCATCTGACATAAAGCTCATAACAGGTTTTCCCATAGCAAGAGATGATGTAATGCCTGCAAAGAACAGGAGCAGGAACCACATCACTCCGGCAGCTGTTGATAGAATTCCATCCCACTGTCCAAACAGGAAGGGAATTGTCTTGAATCCTAAAGAAAGACCACCCATTTTTACAAGTTCATGTAGCTTATCTATCCCGAAATATCCAACAGTAACGGGAATGATGATCGCAGCTCCGATTACAACCTCTACAAACTCATTCATCCAGCCTGCCGCCATTGAATTTAAAGCAATATCGTCGCGCGAACTGAGAAAGGAGGCATAACACTGAATAGATCCCATCCCGACAGACAGAGTGAAGAAGATCTGTCCGGCAGCTGCCAGCCATACCTTTGGATTCCATAAAGAATCATAATTTGGAGTCCATAAAAAGTTTAATCCGGAAAGTCCGCTGTTTAATGCACCATGAGATCCAGCCTTCAAAGTTACTGCCCTGATTGCCAGGAAAATTCCAAAAATGATCAACAGTGGCATCCCAATCTTGGCTGCCTTTTCAATTCCCTTTAATCCATTTGAAAGTATGTAGACATTCAGAACCAGACAAATAATGTAAAAGACAATAGCTTCGAAAGGAAACAGGGTATTCTTTCCAGGATCTATATAGTCAATGAATACCTGTTCAACCTGGCCCTGAGACATACCATGAAAGGTGCCGGCAGCTGAATGTACAGTGTAGGCAATTGTCCATGATTCCATGAAACAGTAATAGGATGCGATTCCAAGGTTGCTGAAAATGCCGAATACACCTATATATTTCCACATAGCATTTTTATTCAGGCCATTCAGCATGAATGGGGTAGAGTGACTTCCAAATTGACCCCCATACCGTCCAATAGACCACTCGATGAGCAAAAGAGGGATGCCCATAAGCAAAAAGCAAACCAGATAAGGAATTATAAAGGCACCTCCTCCATTCTGTATAGCCTGTACAGGAAAACGGAGAAAGTTCCCAAAACCAACTGCATTACCTGCCATTGCAAGAACCAGTCCTATCCTGGTCCAGCTTTGACTTCCTTCCGATTTTGTTGTTGACCTGGAGAACAAAACCTTAATGAAGTAGTAACCGGTTATTATGGTTATGGAGGAGACTACAGTGATCAGAAAAATAGCAGATGACATGTTCATTGATCCTAATCTTTTGTCATGCTGAATGCTTTAGATCATCAGCTGATTTGGTATCCATGTTCGCTATGACCAGCTTAAGCCATTTTTCAAACAATTTTACATCTTTCTCACTCTGTTCTCCAAACCCCGGAATGTAAAACAGAACAGTAATATCCATCCGGGAGCTATCTTTATTGCAGAACTTTATTGCGAGCCTTTGGCCTTTCTTATAAGTAAATCCTTTTTTATTTATCTCTTTAAATCCGGGGGTTGGCTCAAGAACCTTTACCTCTTTCAGACTGATGATCCTAACCTTTGGTTCTGGTTCACTCCAATCCATAAAAAGTATCATGTTTTTTGATTTATCAATACCAATAGCATATTCATTCCAGAAATCTTTATCTGAAATAGTTAGTTCCATCCTGGATACTTCCGAAAAAAATTCTTTTTCAAACTTTTTACTTTTTGCTTTTCCTGCCCTTGATAATAGTATTACAGGTATTATAAAAAGTGACAGCATAAGCAGTCCTATAATTGTTGAGCTTAATTGCATTTTATTTATTATTTAAATGTTTCCTGACCTGAAAATTATTTTTGAAAGAGGCGCGCAGAGTACGGTTAATAAAAACTGCACAATACGCTGATACATTGATCAAGATCTTGCCGACACCACACACTGCTCCATCAAACGACGATTGCCGGCTGCATGTCTGCTAAGTTCTGCCCGGGAAAAGATTGAGATTATTTACCAGAAATAATCAAAAGGGAAACTTATATCGTGCGGACCATAGATCCAAGTCACAAGTGAGGGATTCTGATCCTGTGATCTTGAAGGGAAATGATTATCTTTTGTTGAAGGATTTATTGCTTTAATACTCCATTGGAATTTGATTTTCTGCAAAAATTTTTCGGTTTTGCCAGGAATCAGTGAATCATTAATGTTATGATCAGATACAGGGCAGATAAATTTATCCTGAATTGAAAAATTATCATACAGGGGTAATGATTCATCTGTATCAGTAAGGCTCTCCTGAAATGCATTATCATTTAAATATCCTGAATTAATATAGGATATTAACAGAGCAAAAAAGATAATTACTACTTTAGAGATGCTTTTCATGGCGCAAAAATAATACATATTACTTTACATAAATACATTAACAGGCTAAGTTTTTTTAATTACATAATAATAAACTCATGATGAGTGTAGCACCGGATAAATCCACCGACCAGAGATTTACCTCAAGATTAGGACTTATTATGAGTGCTCTCGGGGTGGCTGTCGGGACAGGTAATATCTGGAGATTTCCAAGAATTGCGGCCCAGAGTGGGGGAGAAACAGGTGCGGGTGCATTTCTTATAGCATGGCTGTGTTTTCTTTTTCTCTGGAGCATCCCTTTGATAATTGCCGAGTATGCATCCGGAAGGAAACATCGTTCAGGTGTAGTTGGTGTATTTATTAAAGGTATGGGCTCACGGTTTGCCTGGATAGGTTCATTTGTAGCTTTTGTACCACTTGCAATAACATTTTTTTATTCAGTTGTAGTCGGATGGTGCATATATTATTTCATCTTTATGTTATTTCATCCTCTACCGGATAACTTTGAATCTGCAATGTTGATCTGGAACAATTATCAGTCAAGCATATGGCCTCTCGTTACTCATGCTGCAGCAATATTGTTTGGTGCTTTCACTATCTGGAAAGGGATACATTCGATAGAGAAGGCCAACAAGATACTTATACCGTCATTGCTTTTAATAGTGGTAATATGTGTTGTAAGGGCTGTCACATTACCCGGAGCAGGTGAAGGGATTACATACCTTTTTACTCCAGACTTCAGCCAGCTTAGGGATCCAAAGATATGGCTTGATGCACTGACCCAAAATGCATGGGATACAGGTGCCGGATGGGGATTGTTCCTTACTTATGCGGCTTATATGAAGAAAGAACATGGTGCCGTTGGAAATGCCTTTCTTACAGGAATAGGAAATAATAGTGTCTCACTGCTGGCCGGAATAATGGTATTTGGAACAGTATTCGCAGTATTAAAACATGAAATGGGAATGACCGATCCACAGGTACTCGAAATAATGAAGACAAGTGGCCCTGCCTCAACAGGTCTTACTTTCATATGGATGCCCCAGCTTTTTGATAAAATGTTCGGAGGTGGCCTTTTGTCAGTTCTCTTCTTTCTTGGACTCACTTTTGCCGGTTTCTCTTCTCTTATTGCTCAACTTGAACTTCCATCCAGAGTTCTGGTTGATACCGGCATGAAAAGGAACAGAGCAATCGCTGTAATTGTAATACTGGTGTTTCTGTTCGGAATTCCATCTGCCAGAAACCTTAATTTTTTAAGCAATCAGGACTTTGTGTGGGGAGTTGCGTTAATGATTTCCGGGGCAATGATAGCTGCTATGATTATTAAACAGGGGGTTAATGAGGTAAGAGGAGAGATCAACTCTGTGGTTAATGACATTAAGATAGGAAAATGGTGGAATTATGTCATTACCTTTTTTATACCTGTTGCAGCAGTAATTTTACTTGTCTGGTGGCTGGCTCAATCTTTTGTCCCGGGTGACTGGTTCAATCCATTCAGACAATTTTCATTCATGTCATGTATTTTCCAATGGAGCATTGTATTGATATTGTTTCTCATTTTTAACAGGAGAATTGCAAGGCTCTTTACTTAAAGAATATTTCTTTTAATTGTTTCATTTAAAACTTAAAACAGGCATATCATGAGGATAGTTTTTATATTGATTCTTACATTATTTGTGTTCAGCTTCACCAATGGACAGGAATATGGCTGGAGAGGACCAGGGCGCAGCGGTATCTACCTCGAAAAGGGTTTGATGAAATCATGGCCCTCAGCCGGCCCCCGACTGCTTTGGGAAACAACAGGAGTAGGGACCGGGTTCTCAAGTGCAGTGGTTACTGATGAAGCAATATATGTTACAGGGAGAAAAGGTGAAAAAGATGTTTTAACATCATTTGATCAGAAGGGGAAGAAAAACTGGGAAACAGTTTATGGTAATGCTGCTGGCAAAGTTAATTTTCCTGAAACTCGATGTACTCCAACTATTTACCAGAACAAAATATTCCTTGTAAGTGGAGAGGGCGATATGGTTTGTCTTGGGAAAGATGGAAAAATTATCTGGACAGTGAATTATTTCAGGAAATATAATGCTTCACAACCACTGCATGGTATTTCAGAATCACCTCTGGTAGTTGAGAATAAAGTAATCGGAACCCCTGGCGGCAACATAGCCGCAATGGTAGCTTTCAATATTGATAATGGAAATGTCATCTGGGAAACACCTCCTTTAAATGAAGGGACTAATTATGTAAATCCGCTCCTCATTGAAACCGGGGGCAGGAGAATTATTATAACTCTTACAGCTCAGCATCTGATTGCTGTAAATTCATCGAATGGAGAGCTTCTCTGGAAAATAAATACTGAGGAATTGAATGAGGAACAAAGAGAAAGAAGGAGCCTTATCAATACACCGGTTTATTATGATGGATTTATCTTTGTGGCGAACGGGTATAAGCAGGTAGCCATAAAGCTCAAAATCAATCCGGATGGTTCGGATCCCAAAATAGTCTGGAAGAATACTGACTTTACCCCGCATGTAGGTGGGATGGTACTTCTTGGTAACTATATCTACGGATCAACTCATGATACAAACTCAAAAGGGAAATGGATCTGTGTGGACTGGTCCACGGGTAAAACCATGTGGATAGCCGACTGGCATAATAAGGGGGCAATAATTTCTGCTGATATGATGCTTTATATCATCGAAGAGAAAAGCGGTTATGTCGGCTTGTTAAAACCAGATCGTACAAAGTTTGACCTTATAAGTTCTTTTCAGATCACAAAAGGAGAAGGTCCATTCTGGGCTCATCCAACAATTGATAATGGGCGATTATTCCTCCGGCATGGTGATTACCTGGCTGTTTATTCAATTAAGCAGAATAACTAACCTGGTTAAAGAGATCCATAATAATTATCAGACTTTTAACGAGGTAATGGCTGTTTAGGTTTGATATTTAAAGTAAATGAACCTCCCTGGAAGGCAGCAATTGAAGTATACTGACATAAATTTCCGGTAAAGAAATATGAGGGTTTATGAATATGACCTGCAAGAATGGCAACAATCTTATTGCTGTTTTCAACTATTATTTCAGTAATAGCACTCATTTCAGGAGTATTCAGTTTGTACGGAATATGACTCATCAATATTATTGGTTCCTTTTTCTTTAACTGATCCTGTAAAAACTCAACCTGTTTTTCGTTTACCTGGCCGGTTGAATTATCAATACCTACAAAATTTATTCCGTGAATAACAGTGGAAAAATATAATGGATTATGGCCGTTGTATAAAGGCAATAAGCTTTTATCAATCCATGTATTTCTAAGTGAATCAAGAGTTCCTTCCATTCCTTCATAATGCCAGTCATGATTTCCGGAAATGAAAAGCCACTGGATGCCCGTTCGCTTTAACCTTTCATAAACATAGTTTACAGATGCGGGTGAGGGAAAGTTCACTATATCGCCTGTAAGAATCAGTAAATCAATATTTTCACTTTTTGCTTTTAAGAGAATATTGTCCAGGTTGTCAAATGTTGTTATTGATGTATCCAATGAAAAGTGTTTACGGGGATTCATGTATGCTTTACGCATGCGTTCACCATATACCATAAAATCAGACTCCTTTTCATCTTCAATGCTTATATGTGAATCTGTTATTTGCATAATTTTAAGACTGTCGTGGAGATCAGGAATCCTGGTTGTGGCAGATAATTCAAATGGGGGGTTTACAATATGAATAACTTTTCTTTCGACTTGGATTGTACAGCCAGTAACAAAAAGCAGGATGGTTAATGTTGCTGCATTCAGAAAATATTTTTTCATCTGTGTAATTGTTTGGTTGAAAATTTTATGTGAACCTATGTAAACTAGTCTTCAATTTGCTCAATTTGAGCTCCTGTTTCGGTTGAGAAGTTAATCAATTCCTTGTATAATTCATTAACAAGTTCTTTATTTGATTCGGCACGGTTATACTTTTCGCCCGGATCGAAATCAAGATCAAACAATTCGTACCCCAACTCTTTTGTGGCCCTGAGTTTCCATTTACCTTTCCGTACAGATTGCAGGCTAACTCCCTGACAATAAAAAAGTATTTCCGGAGATGTATATTTACCCTCTTTTAGCAAGGAATATACACTATTGCCATCAATCTTTCTGTCATCAGGTATCTTTGCCCCGGCAATATCAATTAAAGTACAAAACAAGTCCATTGTTGTTACTAATTCATGTGATACCTGGCCTTTTGATATCACATCAGGCCAGCGAATAATTGCCGGGACCCTGAATCCGCCTTCATAAGTTGTACCTTTGTATCCGTTTAATAATCCCGTTGTTCCTGCATGCCAGCGTTCTACTCCTCTTTGAAGCATTCTGTCCGGCAAATTTTGCCAGGGACCATTATCGCTGGTAAACAAATAATCCCAAGAGTAATTTTATTCATAATCAATTTTCTCCACCTGGGGCAAAATAGAAATTGCCCACAAGTGATGTTGATTCCCACGGAACCTGAGCCTCTCCTGATTTTTTGCTTACTGTTTCCCTGACTTTTTTAAACATCTGCTCAATGCTTAATCCGGGTTCCTTTATGTATTGAAGCAATGCCGATGTGTACAATCCGTTTCTCCCATAGCCATCAGAAGCAGTCCTTCCGGGAGAGGAAGCATAGGCTATAAGTGAACCTGAAGGAGCGTCCATAAAAGCGAGTCCGCCTCCTGACGCCGACCTTGACCATGATCGTTCAAATGGGTTGTTCCTGAAGGCATCAAGAATGATAATGTTGGTTGAATTGGTTGCTGCTTCCATCAGGCTGAGAAGGCGAACTGTCCTCACGCAATTAAACTCTACCTGGGCTTCGGATTTTAGTTCTGCGTCAACAGGGATAAAATAGTTATACCCTTTAGACTGCACTCCATGACCTGCATAGTAAAAAAGACCAATATCATAATTACTGAGTTTCAGCCCAAAATCCTCTATTACAGATTTAAGTTTTGCCATTCCGGCATTCTTTACCAGTGTTACTTCAAAACCAAGATCTTTAAGCGCTTCTTCCATATCCTCAGCATCATTCAAAGGATTTGCAAGCATCCCGGCATTCTCATAATCACTGTTTCCAATAACAAGAGCAATCCTTGTCTGGTTCATAGCAGTAATTTCCTTGGCATTTGACACAGGATTAATTACCGGTTTTAATTCAGGTTCCTCAGCCTTTGGATTTTTACTTTCCTCATTGGCTGTTAAATTCTCAGAAGCTTTAATGTATATTATTTCCCTCTCTTTTCTGTATTTCGTCTCATCTTCAAATAGCTGACGACCGGCAGCTCCTACATATTGTTCTGCCTTGAGCCTGGTAACAACCATATTTGTTTCTATAAAGTAAGCTCCATAGGGTTCAAGGTTGAGTTTAACCTCATTATGGGCATTGACTATTTTGAACTTTACAATATGCTCACCAAAATCTGAAGTAATATATACAAGCCTTTCACCATAAGTGAGCTGCCCAATTTTCTTGTCATCCATAAATATCTGGATATTTAAGGCAGCTGATGAGAGGGCTTTAGGTCTGAAAATATAAATCTCAGCCTGCTGCGCAGCTACCCTGGAATAAGCTATGAAGTTTAGTATGACAAAAAATAGTATTTTTCTCATTTCAACTCAATTAAATCTCTTCTCTCCAAAGATAATCTATGTTATTAAATAGAAAAAGATTCAGGTTATGGCGGCTGTTTTTTTCTTTGGCAATAATCAGTGCCATGCTTTCTGGAAATGATAAGAAAGTATTGAGTCCAAAAGGTATTATTGTGTTAACAGATAAATTATTCAGAAGACAGAATTATAACATTACTTTGCTGACCCTTGTTTACGGATAACTTCAAATATATCTTTCCGTCTGTTTCTCAGATTCCTTACGCTTCCGAACTGGTTAAGTTCCCTTAACAGGTCAATATCCACATCAGCTATAAGTATCATTTCAGTATTCGGAGTCGCTTCTGCTTTAATTCCTTCCACCGGGAAAGCAAAATCGCATGGAGTAAAAACCATTGCCTGAGCATAATTTATGTCCATATTGTGAACCTTTGGCAGATTGCCAACACAACCAGTTAAAGCCACATAACACTCATTCTCTATTGCCCTTGCTCTTGCACAGCTTTTCACCCTGGAAAAACCATTTTGCGTATCAGTAAGAAAAGGTACAAATAAAATATTCATTCCTGAGTCAGCCAGTATTCTGCTTAATTCCGGGAATTCAATATCATAACAGATTAATACTCCAATTTTGCCGCAGTCAGTATCAATTACTTTTAATCCGCTGCCTCCTTCCAGCCCCCATACTTTCACTTCGTCAGGAGTGGTATGTAATTTTTCATATCGCTCAACTGTTCCATCCCGTCTGCATACATAGCCAATGTTGTAGAGTCTGTTGTTTACAATCTCCGGCATACTTCCGGTAATAATATTAATATTGTAGGAAATTGCCATTTCTGAAAATTTCTTTGCGATCACTGATGTGTATTTTGCAAGCTCCCTGATAGCTGCAGGTTCAGAAAGATGATTATAATCAGCCATTAAAGGTGCGTTAAAAAATTCCGGGAAAAGAGCAAAATCGGAACGGTATCCGGAAACTGCATCGATGAAGAATTCAGCTTGTTGCATAACATCATCAAGTGTCGCATAGGGTCGCATCTGCCATTGGATAAGACCAAGCCTGACCACGGTTTTTGTTCTTGCAATTTTATCAGAAGGTTTCTCATAGTAAATGTTATCCCATTTTAGCAGTATGGCATATTCATTGGATGCCTTGTCTCCCTCGAGATAATTTTTGATGATCTTGGACGGATAAAAATCATTTGATATCTGAAAGTTAAACACAGGATCATGAATCTCTCTTGTCTTAACCTTTTCAATATATTTTCTTGGTGTCAGTTCTTCCGAGTATTTAAAGTAATTGGGAATTCTCCCTCCGAATATTATCCCTTTCAGATTTAGCCGCTCACAAAGTTCCTTCCTGTAGTCATATAGTCGTCTGCCCAATCTCATTCCTCTGAATTCAGGTTTAACGAATATATCAATGCCATAAAGAATATCGCCACTGGGGTCATGGGTATTGAATCTAAAATTACCGGTAATCTCTTTATAAGTATGATTATCTCCAAAACTGTTATAGTCGACTATGATTGACAGTGCCACACCCGCTATCTGATTATCGGCTTTGATAACTACCTGGCCTTCAGGGAATATATCCAGCAATATTTTAATCTGGTTCTCCTTCCAGTACGAATTAGGCATCATGATGTATGATTCGATCATAGCTTTTTTAAGCTCCTTATAATCGCCAGGGCTAAGATGGACAAGTTCGATATTTTCTATATCTTTCATGTTAAATACTTTTAAGTAAAGTTAGTGAATTGAAATTATTTAGTAACCTGTCTTGCTCAGTGTCGTTGTATCAAAGAAATAATAGGGCTTAAAGCAAATCAAATATATAACACTGAAAATCGAAGATTATGCTGAGATATTATTTAGAGACCCTGCTTTTATGTAATTTTGTCATCTAAATTTCCACTAATGAGAATAATTTACAGAAGTTTCATTTTTGTATTGCTGCTGGCCCTGGTCTCTACAACTTACGGAAAAACAGGTGGTTTTACTGTATCAGAGGACTCTACAGTTATGGTTGTTTTAGCCGATACTGATAAGCAGGTTTCGGAGTTTGAGCAAAAGAGCATATCTGATTCTTTAAAAAGTACAGATAAAGGTTATCCTGTTATGGGCTTAAACCAAGATACCTTATTCTTTATTCATGGAAAAATAGGGGCATCAACTCCACAGGAAAGAGCAATAAATATTACCAGGAAGATTAAGAAATTGTATGAAGATGATTTGGTGGATTTGGATTCGGTTAAAATTATAAAGGCTGAGAACACTTATGATATAGTATACGGTGAGATAATAATAATGAGTATTTCAGAGCATGATTCAGCGCCGTATGGAAAGAGTATGCAGGAACTGGCAAATAGTTATTACAGTATAATAAAAGAGACTGTCGTAGAAGGAAGGAGCCAGAGTAGCTGGCTGAAACTCGTTCTAAGGATATGTCTGGTATTGGTAGTTATAGGTATGGCCTGGCTAATTTTCTGGTCGTTAGGCATAGGTTTTACAAAGTTTTTAAAATTTCTTCACTCAAAAAAGTCTGTCTGGCTGAAAAACCTGTCATATAAGGATTATACTTTTCTTACTGCTGAGCAGGAAATGAAGGTTATACTATTCCTGATAAATGCGTTCCGATGGTTTATTTACATAGTTCTTATTTATATTACCCTGCCCATAATGTTCAGCATCTTCCCGTTTTCACGTAATTGGGCTGATGCTCTTTTCCGTCTTATATGGTCACCTTTTAAAGGTGTTATGATTGCAATATGGGATTACCTACCTAATCTTTTCAGCGTTTTTGCAATTTATTTCGTAATGAAATATGCCATCCGGTTTGTCAGGTATATTTTTACCGAGATTGAATTGGAAAAGCTTAAAATTTCCGGGTTTCATGCTGATTGGTCGATGCCAACATACAGCATTGTCAGGTTCCTGCTCTATGCATTTATGTTTGTGCTTATATTTCCTTATTTACCGGGATCTGATTCAAATATTTTCAAAGGCGTATCCGTCTTTATTGGGGTACTGTTTTCACTTGGTTCTTCAACTGCTATTGCCAATATGGTAGCAGGTCTTGTTATCACATATATGCGTCCGTTTAAGATTGGAGACCGTATTAAAATTGGTGATGTTGCCGGAGATGTGGTTGAGAAAACACTGCTGGTCACGAGGTTAAGAACCATTAAAAATGAAATTATAACTATACCTAATTCATCGGTATTATCAGGTAATACAACAAATTACAGCAGCGAAAGCATTGATAAAGGATTAATAATTCATACAACAGTGACTATTGGTTATGATGTTCCCTGGAAAAATATGCACGAGGCGCTGATTGAGGCTGCATCAAGAACCGATATGGTTTTGCAGGAACCTAAGCCATTTGTTCTGCAGACAAGTCTCGAAGATTTTTATGTAGCATACCAGATTAACGCATATACGAGGGAAGCAAACAAACAGGCACTGATATATTCAAACCTGCATCAGAATATTCAGGATGTCTGCAATGAAAGAGGTATTGAAATTCTGTCGCCGCACTACCGGGCTGCAAGAGATGGAAATATGACAACTATTCCATCAGACTATTTGCCTGGGGATTACAAAGCTCCGGGATTTAATGTAAAAGTAAGTTCAGATAAGAATAATAAGGATTGATTCCGAACGTAAGTTAATGCTTTGCGTCTGGCAATAAAATTTGGAAAAGATACTGAAGATAATGAAGCTCGCGGATTGAAATCTGCCTTGCCTATGGAGAAACGGATCTTTCATGAATGCAAATTCAGCTGGTCTTTAATGTTTTCCCCGGCCAGAAGTCTGATCAGATTATCTGCAGCCCTACGCTGAAGTTCATTAATGGAGTATTCAGAGTACCAGGCATAGTGACCGGTAGCAACCACCCGGGGATGGTTGAATAATGGTTCCTGTTTCGCTGTTGGCGGTTCATCATTGAATACATCTATTCCGGCACTATGTATAAGATTATTGTTTAATGCATTAACCAGGGCTGCTTCAGAGACAACAGGACCTCTTGCAGTATTTATTAAAACCGGCTTATTTTTCATTTGATTAAATGCTCTTTCATCAATGATATTGGTTGTCTCTTCGCTAAGATTGCAATGAAGGCTTATTACATGACTTTTTCTTAAAAGTGTATCCAGATCGGTTTTCAGGGCGCCAGCTTCATTAAATTTATAATCCTCTATATAAGGATCATAAGCAAGCACCTCTTTAAATAGATGACGCACCTTGGAAGCAAAGCAGCTTCCAATTCTTCCCAGTCCTATAATACCTATGGTCTTATCATGTAATTCAAAAACTCCTTCAACAGGAGGACTTGAAAATATTTCACGTATATGATCTGACCCTGAAGATAATGACCTGGCACATGAATAGATTAGAGCAATAGCATGATCAGAAACAGCATGATTGGCATAGCCCTGGACAATAGCCACTTTTATATTTCGCCGGGTTGCTTCAGCTAAATCGATGTTTTCAAACCCAACTCCATATCTGACTATAGCCTGAAGATTTGATGTCAGACTCAGAAAATCCTTATCAATCAAAGTTCCTCTGACAAGCATTCCATATGCATCACTGACAAAATGAGCTTTTTTAAACCTGTCTGAAGCATCTCCTTTATACAACATTAGCTCATAACCATTCTTTTGAAACAATTCATGTTCGTAATTATAGCTCCTGTATCCTAAGTCAATAATGGCAATTCTTTTTGTGTTCATAATTATATAAATCAATAGTAAGCAGGTTCAGTCCTTATTCAGTTAATAGCTTTTTAAATGAAATTATATTAAAAGTAAGATTATATTGACTTTTAAAATCTTTTTCCATGTAAAAATACCAAAGCACTTATTTATCAGTTTCATATTTATTTAAATGTGTTATTACTACTTTAGTTATTTTATGAAAGATCTGAACAGTAAACTGGACGATTCAAATAAATATTCAGCATGCAAAATACAAATACTCATTCGGTCATTAGACTTTACTTTCAGCTTGCAATAGACAGAAATATTGTCACGAGAGCTCTGAGAACTTCTTTGATTGTAGGATTAGTTCTTAATTTAATAAGTAACTACCATAATGTTATTTCTTTCTCATTAAACAATATAAGCAGTTTAACGGTGTTGTTAACATTTATCGTTCCATACCTGGTTTCAACATTCTCTTCTGTTGCGTCATATAGCAGCTTCAGACCTGGTAATGTTTCAGGAATTGATGGTATACTGAAATGTAAAAACTGTAAAATAGTAGATTTCAAAGCATCTATCGGTGAGGAAATTGAGGAATGTCCTAACTGCAAAAAGAATACAAAATGGGGACTAATAACAATATTTTCAATTGTTAAAAGAGAAAATGATATTCTAAAAATCTGGCACTTTTTGCAAGGCATAATCCTCAACCTCTCATGCGGGTAGATGATCATGGGATTATTACAGGAGCAAACGATGCAGCTGAGAAAATGTTTAGTAAAGAATCTCTTAATGGAGATAATATTAGGCTGCTTTTCAAAGAACTTTCAGATCTAAATGTACCCGGCATAATAAGAAAAAGTGAGAAAATAAATATTACTGTAAGAGTCAATGGTCGAATACTTGATTTAACATTAAAGGGTATCAACTCAATAATTACCATGAATGTCTATGCCAATGAGATCACTCAGATTGTGATGGCTGAGAACAAGATAAAAGAGCAGGCAAATAACATTAATGACAGTATTGTTTATGCAAGCAGAATTCAATTAGCGATTCTTCCCGAAGAAAGAATTCTGAAACAAATATTCCCTGAATGTTTTGTTTTTTACAGGCCAAAGAATGTTGTCAGCGGTGATTTTTACTGGGTGAATCAGGTTGGTGATATGAAAATTGTTGCAGTTGCTGATTGTACGGGACATGGTGTACCAGGAGCTTTTATGAGTATGCTTGGAATTTCCTTGCTAAATGAATTAATTCTCAGGGAGCAGATCACCGATTCAGATGAGATACTTAATATCCTTCGCGAAAGACTTATTTTATCTCTTTCTTCCGGTTCTAACAAGGCTGATGTTAAGGATGGAATGGATATCTCACTGGCAGTAATTGACACAAAAACACAGACTATATCTTTTTCGGGTGCGTATAATCCAATGTTTATCTGTCGGGATGATAAACTTTTGATCCTGGAGGCAGATAGAATGCCTGTCGGAAAGCACTTTGCTGAATATTCTCCATTTACTGCTAAAAAAGAGCAAGTTCTGCCAGGTGACCGGGTTTTTATGTTTTCTGATGGATTTAAGGACCAGTTCGGTGGAATTAATAACAGAAAATATTCATCTAGATCTTTTAAAGAGCTTATTCTAAAAACAAATGATCTTCCCTTTGATAGTGTTTACAGTATTATGGAAGAGGCATTCGATTCATGGAAACAAGATGCCGAGCAGGTAGATGATGTTCTGGTTATGGGATTTAAGATCCTGAAGGACAATTAGAAAGAAGGAATTAAAATAGATGAAATCAATATAAAATTCAGTCAGTAACTAGTGGCATAGTAGCCATATTGTCAATCCCTGTGAACATGTTCATTGGTCTTTTTAATTGAAGGCAAAGTTGATGAGTTCTTCAAATGGATTCAGATTCATTAATTTTTTCCTGAACAATCTTAGTAACTTTCCTGAAGTCAATTTTTCCTGTACCCATCATTGGTAATTCCTTAACTATAATGAACTGCCGGGGGAGAGCAATTACAGGTAAATCATTCATCATATGCCTGAGCATCTCAGTTTTGTTTACCTCGTTTGTAACAGTTGCAATAATTGTTGAACCTTTCTTTTTATCAGAAATTTCAACTATACAACATGATATGCCGGCGGGAAGATATTTTTCAAGGGTATTTTCTACCTTAACCAGTGAGACCATCTCACCACCTATTTTTGCAAACCTTTTAAATCGTCCGGCATGGAAGAGATAACCCTCTTCATCAAAATATCCCATGTCGCCTGTGTTGTACCAGCCATTCACCAGAGCATCGGCAGTGAGTTCAGGATCATCATAATATCCCTTCATAACCAGATCTCCTTTTACGAATATTTTGCCCACCTCCATGGTTTTACACTCTTCACCTGTTTCGAAGTTCTCAATTCTTACCTGGACACCCGGAATCACTTTACCGGTACTGCCGGGTTTATTTTGTTCGTGAGAATTCACTGATATTACCGGCGATGTCTCAGTAGCTCCATAACCCTCGAGCAAAGTGACTCCATGCTTCTCCATGTATCCTTCTCTCAGAGCATCAGGGCACTTATCTGCTCCGGCTACCATTAACCTGAGAGATTTAAAATCTCCAGGTTCAGATTTATTAAGGTAGCCCCAGAAAAAGCTCGGAGTACCAACTATTATAGTGGGTTTTTCCTCCCGGGCAATAGTACTGACAGTCTGAAAATCGAGCGGATTCGCATAGCATACCATGGTCATACCATAACAGAATACAACCCAGAGATTAACAGTCAATCCGAAAATATGGAAAAAAACAAGATTAGCAAGCATAATATCTGATTCCGTTATATTGATATAGTTGCCGAAGTTCTGAATGTTTGAGGATATGTTAAGGTGAGTCAGCTGAACAGCCTTGGGATCTTTCTCACTCCCGCTTGTAAACAGGATAGCTGCAGTTTCATTTTCATCACCTTTATGAATAAGACTCAGGATCATACCCACCGGGAGTTTTGTGATAAGTGCTGCCTTAATTTTTTCTCCGGTGCCAACACTTTGCATAATGTCTTCTATCATTACCATTCCTTCTATTACCTGACATTTGATTTTTTCAAGCAGGGCCCGTGAGGTAATAATTGTAGTAAATTTGCATTTCTTCTGAGCATACCTTGCATTCTCTTCAGCACCGGTAGAATAATTAATCATTACAGGTATTCTCCCGCTCATTAAAGCACCAACATTAGCCAGAGCACAACCAGCAGAGGTCGGGATCATGATACCGATAAATCCCTTATTATACTTTTTGAATTTTGAACTCAGAATAAGAGCACCTATTAAAGCTCTTGAATAGGTAACATCTTTCCCGGTAGTCTTATCCCTGATTGCAAGTTTACCGGAATGCTTCTTGGCCATACGAACAAATTGCTGGTGCAGTAACATAATTTAATGTATTTGTTAAATACTGTTTATTGTGTGGCACAAAATAGAAATTTATTTAATGCAAAATATACCGGTTCCAGACAAAATAAATTACTGTTCGAAAACAGAACAGATCAACATGTCTTATATTGATCTGATTGTTAAATAAATAACAACAAATAAATTGATTTAATAAAAATATAAAATATTTATTCGAATTATTTTCCCCCTTGAAATTCAGGAAAGTAGCATTAATAGTAATTTTGATATTTTGGGTATTTAACTATGCAAATGGTCTCCGGTATTAATTGAGAGCAGGGGAGAAGAAGCATTTATAAAGAATGAAATATTTGAAATAATAAACTGATTATCACAATAACCATATTGTAAAACATTTGACCTTTTCACAGGTATTCCTGTAAAAATGAATCAAATCTTAATGAACTCAACCCTTCTGTTTGCAGCTTTGCCTTCCGGTGTATCATTGGTCTCAACTGGTTTGCTTTCACCATACCCTTTGGATGTTAGCCTCTCCTCATTTATCCCCATACTCTGAAGTTGCTTCAGCACCGTCAGAGCCCTTTCCTCTGAGAGTTTCTTATTAAGCTCACCATCACCAGCACTGTCAGTATGCCCCTCAATACTTACCTTAATATCAGGATGCTCAGAGAGCATTTTATATATCTCATTCAGGACACCCATTGATTCAGGTCGCAATGTAGCTTTACCTACATCGAAACGAATTCCGTTAGATACTATCTTTCCATCCTGCAGAAAACGGTCATAGTATTTTACGCCTCCTTCAGCAATTCTGAAATTCTTAATATAAAAGAGATTATTATCATTGGCTGAACTGGCATACAATGTAATACCTGTTGGGTTAAAACTAAGGTGAGGAATATTAATCAGCCTGGTTTCATCAATATAGGCCTTCATCTTACCACTTGTATAAGCAATGGATATATGTGCCCACTTTTTACTGATTGATCCCTTGCCTGGCAATTTACTGCCAGCCGGGCTCAAGTTCATTCCTTCCCCTTGAATATCAAGAGAGTAGTGCCCTTTCGGTACTCCCTGATTCTTCCTGTCGTAAAAGCTTACTGTGAAAGTATTAGATGGAAGGTAAAGATCAAACTCAATAGTAAACACTTCAGGGAGATAGTCAATCTTAGGGTTTTTCAGATATGGAAAAATTGCAGGAGTTCCGCCTCTGAACATAATAACATTCTCTCCGCCAAACGATGCGTTTTCTGTCGTTCCATCCCAAAGGTCCCACCTTGAGGGAAATTCCCCGTTCTCTTCACCTTCCATATTGTCCTCAAAGATGATTTTATCTCCAGGGACAAAATCATATTTTGCCCATACCAGTTTTGGTATTTCTTTTTGTGCCGGGGCTGCTTCCTCTTTTCCCTGGTCACTATTGACAGGTCCTGCCTTCACTTCATTATCAGAATTCTGCGTCTGATCAATCTCCTTCACTTCTGCTTTGTTCTCTTCATCTTTATTGAACAGGTTATCCAGTCCTTTATCAATATTCTTATTAATCGATTTTGTTGTTTCTTTCTTTGTTTTCTTTAATATGGAATTTAACTGACAATTTACTTCCTGTTCCGATATAATAAACGCTAATGAAATGGTTCCAATTAATAAAATTGTTTTCATAATCAGCCATTTTTGTGGTTAAACATCTGGTTAAGTTATTGTTGCACCATTATTTATCCAAAAATCGGATAAATTGAAATTCTCCACCAAAAAGTGAAGAAACGAAAAATCAGAGCTCCTGATCAGAGCAATCAGATTAACTTTTTTAAAGATGAATTATACAGAACTTAATACATCAAAATGCAATTTACAAAAAAAAGTAATTTATTCAAAGAATAAAGGAAGGTTAGTAATTCAGATAATAACATATTAAAAAGCAAAAAAGCAGTAACAGAATATTTACAGACAAATAATTTCGGGAAAACTTTGAGATATTAATTATATAATTGTACTTTGCAATACAAAGTACTTTTATTATGGAAAAGAATCTTACTACAGCAGATGATTTGAAAACAATCAGGAAAATAATGGAAGAGTCAACAAAATTTCTTTCATTAAGTGGTTTTTCGGGCGTCTTGTTAGGCTTATTTGCAATTGCAGGAGCTCTTTTTGCCTATCTTTTTATTCTGGATAAAGGGAGTATAAAATTTGATGAGTACATAAGAGGCATTTCTGTCAAGGCTACATCAGCTATCACTTTGCAGTTGATGATTGATGCTTGCTCAGTTTTAATATTGTCATTGTTATCAGCTTTTTATTTTTCATTCATAAAAGCAAAACGATCAGGTAAGAGTATGTGGACTCCTGTTTCAAAGAGGCTTCTTATAAATCTTCTTATTCCTTTGGTTACAGGGGGGACTTTTGTATTAATTCTTCTTTTTCAGAACCAGATTCAACTGATAATACCGGGATTGCTTATCTTTTATGGTCTTGCTCTGGTTAATGCAGGCAAATTTACTTATGATGAAATTTTCTATCTCGGTATTCTTGAAATAATAACAGGTCTTATTTCTGCCTTTTTCCTTGCCCGGGGATTGGTATTCTGGATTTTGGGATTCGGTATTCTTCACATAGTTTACGGGATATTCATGTATAGAAAATATGAGGTATGAGAGATCTCATTTCCGGATTGAACAAAGTCTTTGAAAGCAGGATCAGGTTAGGAATAATGTCTGTCCTGATGGTAAATGAATCATTCGATTTCAACAGTCTGAAGGAATATCTGGATGTCACTGATGGAAATCTTGCCAGTCATATAAAGGCATTGGAAGAAAGGGGATTGATAGAGACAAAGAAGCAGTTTATAGGAAGGAAACCAAACACAAGCTATAGTATAACGCAGGAAGGTATTCATTTATTTAAACAACATCTTAATGCACTTGAAAATCTGATTAAAGCGCAATAAATTTTATTACAGTTTCACTTTGAAACACACATTCACTATTATGTGTAATTAATCAACACAGTAGCTATGAATAACGAAATAAAGGATAAGATAGGTAATCCTGAAATGCTTGAAAAGCTCTACAGGGATGACAGGAAAGCTTTCAAGGCTGCATTTGACAAGATATATCCGGAAATAGAAAACACTGAAACAGTAAAATTCTGGAAAGCCAGGCTGGAATATGACAATACGCCTGAAATATTAAAGACCTTTTCACTTTCTGAGATAGTCACGGTAATTGCAGTATGTTTAATTACAGCATTCATGATTAAAATTCCTTTCCTTTTCCAAATGAGTGATTCTGAAATCTTTTATCAGAGAAATGCTGCGATCATTATCTTTTTCGGACTGACTCTGTATACAATCTGGATTAACAGGAACCCGGAACATAAAAGAATAATTATGACTATTCTGGCTTTTCTGGTCCCGGCAGCATATATCAACATTCTTCCTTCAGGTGAACAAGGTGACTCCGTTATTCTTGCTTATATTCATCTCCCCCTGCTAATGTGGTTTATATATGGAATTGTGTTTACCGGTTATGATTTCAGAAACCTGAACAAACGGATTGATTTTATAAGATTTAATGGTGATCTGGCAATTTTCTATGCCCTGATTGCAATAGCCGGAGGCCTGTTGTCTGTAATTACAATTGGCCTGTTTGATTCCATAGGTTTAAATATTGAAAAGTTCTATGCTGAAAACATTATTGTAACCGGTGCAGTTGCTGCACCGGTTATAGCGGCCTTTTTAATTGAAAAATTTCCTAACCTTGTCAGTAAAACCGCACCTTTGATAGCTACTATTTTCAGTCCTCTGGTACTTATTACATTGATAGTATTTCTGATCACTATTGTGGCTACAGGAAAAGATCCTTACAATGACCGTGATTTCCTGTTTATCTTTAACATAATGCTTCTTGGTGTGATGGGAATAATTATCTTCTCCGTTTCAGAAACGTCTGTAATTAAGAATCAGAAATTCAATGCAATAGTCCTATTTGTACTTTCAATAATTACCATAATAATTGATCTGATTGCGCTGTCGGCAATCTTTTACAGGCTGGGAGAATATGGTCTGACTCCCAACAGGTTATCTGTTCTTGTTTCAAATCTTCTTGTTCTGATAAACCTGATCTTAATTATGGCAGGTCTGTTCAGGATCAACTTCAAAGGGAAGGAATTCAAAGTAGTTGAAATGACTATTTCAAAATTTTTACCTGTATATATGATATGGATAATAATAGTGTTTTTTGGATTCCCGCTAATTTTCGGGATGGAATAATTATAGCTCATAGGGGGGAATCTTTTGATGCTCCGGAAAATACTCTTGCTGCAATCAATCTTGCATGGGAAAGAAAGGTTAAAGCTGTAGAAATTGATATTCAGTTAACTAAAGACGATGAAATAATTGTTTTACATGATAAAAACACTCTGAGGATTTCAGGAGAAAGAAAAATCGTTGAAAAATCATCGCTTGAAGAACTCAAACGGTTTGATGCAGGCTCCCATAAAGACAGTAAATGGGGGAATGAGCGGATTCCTCCACTTAATGAGGTTTTAAAGACCGTTCCTCCAGATGGGAAACTGATTATCGAAATTAAAAGTGATAAAAGAATTCTCAAAAAATTGAAAGAGGAATTATCACGATCGGAACTCAAAAACTCACAAATAGAGATTATCGCATTTAATGAACATTTACTGGCATTAGCGAAGAGCCAGATGCCTGATTATAAAATGCTATGGCTCTTAGATTTAGATTTTTTCTGGCCATGGTGGATTTGTTGGATCGATGAACTAAAAATAATCAGAAAGGTAAAAAAATTAAAATTAAACGGAGTTGATGTATGGGCAGGAAGACTTCTTACAAGAGGCTTTATCGACAAATTTAAAGATGCCGGATTACTGGTTTATGCCTGGACAGTTAACGACAAGCATAAAGCTCTGCAGTTAATGGAATTCGGAGTTGATGGAATTACTACAGATAGAGCAAGTTGGATGACAGAAAAACTAACCCAGTAAAATCCTCATTAACAACTAATTTAGATTATAATGGCAAATGTTATCATTGGCATTCATGGACTTGGCAATAAACCGCCCAAACCTCTTCTGGAGCATTGGTGGAAACTTGCAGTAACTGAAGGTTTAAGAAATAACAAATACAATACAGTTTTGCCTGAATTCGAAATGGTTTTCTGGGCTGACATTATCCATGATAAAGCTTTAAGTGAATCGGATAAAGATATCAATAGTCTGTATTATATTGACGAAGAATACACAGAGGCTCCTGCCAATTTCCTTGTAACAGAACATAGTACGCGTAAAAAACTTGTCGATTTTCTTGGAAAGCAGCTTAACCGAATATTCCTCAATGACGATTTAACTCTGAATTATTCTTTTATAACTGATGCTATCGTAGATAAGTACTTCAAAGACCTGGAGGTTTATTATATGGGAAATTGCACTTCAGAAGACGGGCATTCATGTAAAGTGAATGATTTGATAAAAAAAAGACTATTAAAAATACTGGAAGAACACAGAAATGATGATATTATGCTTATAAGCCATTCGATGGGCTCAATAATCGCATATGATGTTTTGACTTTTTCAGCACCGCACATCAGGATCAATACATTTATCACAATGGGCTCTCCTCTCGGCTTACCGGTTGTTATCAGCAAAATAGCTGCCGAACAGAGACAACAGGGGAATAAGGATAATCTGATGACAACTCCATCTTGTATAATTAAAAACTGGTTTAATTTTTCCGACATTCTTGATAAGGTTGCTCTTAATTATAAATTGTCCGATGATTTCACTGAAAATAACCATGGAGTAAAACCTGTTGACTTTATGGTAGTAAATGACTATGAGATTAATGGATTTCGCAATCCACATAAATCTTTTGGATACCTGAGAACACCTGAATTCTCTAAAATTTTAAATGATTTTATATTGGCAGAAAGGCTGACAATAAAACAGAAAGTCATGCGCAGAATAGTAGAGTACATTGATAAAATAAAATCAAAAATTCCATTCATTTTTTCTACAAAAAAATAATTACATTTGATTTAAACAAGATAGCCTGATAAAGTTCTTTGTTTCTGCTGAAAGCATCATTGTTCTTCTAAGCCCGGAATAGAGTTCCAGGTTGCTCAATATCACCCGCTTTTACTTAAAAATAAATTATTGATGGTTGCCAGGGATAAATTAAATGTCATAATTCCATTGTATAATCCTCATGCCGGATGGGAAACTCAATTCGTTGATCACCTGCTGGAACTCAAAAAGGAATTAAAAGAAACCGAATTCATGGTAATCCTTGTAAATGATGGTTCAACCATTCAGATTAACAACATCGGGGAGATAATTAAGCGGTTCAAATATTTACAGTATTATTCATATCCGGTCAACAGGGGTAAGGGATATGCGATACGATATGGGATCAACATATCAGATGCTGATTACTATGTTTATACAGATATGGACTTCCCGTTTGGTTACCAGATTATTTCTCAAACTTATCAGGTACTGAAATCTTCAAAAACAAATATTGTTATAGGGACAAGAGACTTTTCCTATTTCACGAGGCTTCCGCCGGGACGAAGGATATATTCATTCTTATTGAAGGAACTAAATTATTTTATTACAGGATTTAAAATAAAAGATACCCAGGCCGGGCTTAAGGGACTTGATAACAAGGCAAAAAAAGTTCTTGCTGGCACAAAAATTAACACCTTCCTTTTTGAGCTGGAATTTCTTAAAAGAAGTCTGAATCAGGGGCTTACATATAAGATGATTAGTGTCAGATGCAGGCCTGGATTAAATTTCACTAATTTCAGGATTCGAATTATTCTTAAAGAGATATTTAGTTTTCTTAAAATACTTTTTAAAATTGGATAAGAAAATACTACTGACTTTTGATCTGGAGGAATTTGATCTTCCACTGGAATATGGCTGTCCGATCGCAGAGGAGGATCAAATAGAAATTACAAATAACGGCTTACAAAGGTTAACCGGTTTGCTGTTGAAATATAATATACCGGCTACTTTTTTTACAACTTCATTTTATGCAAATAAAAATAAAGAACTAATCAGAAACCTTTCAGAAAATCATGAAATTGCATCCCATTCAAAGGATCATTCAGACTTCACGGAAACAGATCTTCTCGATTCAAAAGTAGAAATCGAGAGGATAACGGGGAAGAAGATCTATGGCTTCAGGATGCCTCATTTCAAAAAAATAGATCTGTCACTTATTAAAGCAACAGGATACAGTTATGATTCATCAATTAGTCCGACCTTTATACCAGGCCGGTACAACAATCTTTTAGCAAAAAGAAAAATTTATTACGATACCAGGAGCAACCTGATTGAAGTTCCGGTATCGGTATGCCCTGTAATCCGTTTCCCGCTTTTCTGGTTAATCTTTAAAAACATTCCTTTGCCAATATATCTTCATATGTGTAAAATTACGATATTGAAGGATTCTTATCTCCATCTATATTTTCATCCATGGGAATTTGCTGAACTGGACTCCTTTAAAATACCGTGGTATATTAAAACCCTTTCAGGAAGCTCATTGTCAGAAAGATTTGAAAAATTGATCGTAGAATTAGAGAAAACAGGGGATTTTTCAACAATATCGGGTTTACTCGATATTGCAGGATCTCAGTAAACTGACTTTCCGGAAAAATCAATCATTTACGGGTATCTGAGATTTTTCTCTTAAATAATTCATATTCTTTTGTAATCAGATCAATTCTCTCAAAACTTTTGTTGATTGTGTCAGAATATAATGAATTTGTAATAAGCAAATATTCATGCCTGTTGTTCATATTGGGGTCCAGGCTTATATTCTTATATCTCGCATAATAAGTATAAAGACTCCAGTTTGCAGACATTTCAGGTAAAATATTTATCGTTATGTTCTCATTTAACTGAGGCAGAATTACCCTCATATCCTTCAGCATATCTTCATCTCTGTTGAACTCTTTTGAGAAGTAAATAGAAAGTATTATACCAGTGGAAAGAGCCATTACTCCGAAAATCTTAAAGAGCCTGAACCAGTTTGAACTATAGTCTATTTTTTCAAGCATAATTTCAACCAAAGGACTTACTAACAGGCCAAGAGCGATTGCAAAGAATGGTAAACTTAAGAGAAGAAAATAAGTGCTCTGGTCCATTGTGGTCAATATTGGCAATACTCCTGCCAGTCCAAGAGAGAAAAATGCTGCAGCAGGACGCAGCTTAGAACTCATATTATGGAAGGAGAGCTTGTTTTTCCATCCGTAAAACATGAATATCAATATTATTCCAAAAGAAGGAAGTAATTCCATTACAAGCCTGTGGATTATATAAAAGCGGGATTCTGCGGTTACTCCCTTTGAAATCTTAAATAGAGCCATTTCAATGTATTTTGGTAAGAATTCTCCTGGCCCGGGAAAAAGAAAGAGCAGTATCAATGGCAGAACCGCCGAAATTAATATTATTGCTGTGTCCAGAACCATGGAAGAGAATTTATTCTTTCTTAGAAATAGCCACAGGAAGAATGGAAAAGCGAGCGGGGTTAAGGTAACAAAACCCTTTGTCAGAAAACCAAGGCAAATCATAAATCCGGCCAGGAAAAGGAACACTATCCTGTTGGATTGCTGGCTTTTTATGTAGAACAAAACGGACAGACATATAAATATAACAAGTGTATTCTCAAGCATATGGTTCACAGAAGCCCAGGCAACTGTTTCCATTGTGATCCAGAATAATAATGGGAGCCATCCTGTTGATGATTTTTTTAATGTTTGTTTCCAGATGGAGGCAATTATTATCCCGGTTATAATTGTTGTCAGAAGAGAATAAAATCGTTCGACGAACCTGCTGTCTCCAAAAATCTTGAAGAGAATAGCCTCCAGTCCAAAGGCCAGTGGTGGGTGTTCAACAAAAACAGGGAAAAGTGTATCTGTCAGGTGTGGATGCCAGAAAGTTCCTGAGCCATTGGCCATATTTCTGGAAAGAATAGCATATATTGTTCCATCCATGAACATTCCGTCAGATAGCCATGAATGGCAGATAGTCAGCATGAATATTCCTGCAATAGCAATATAAAAATAGGTTTCTTTAATATTCTGTCTGCTGTTTCCCATATTGAAAATCAAGGTTGAAACAAAGTTACAATTAATCAGATACAGGGAAGGAGTTTAATGTTGAAAAGGCGGACAAATTGACCACATTTGGCCGGGAAAATTACGGAAGCATTATTTTTCCGTTCGGACGAATAGTCCAATGAATTTCTTTAAGGACTTCAAGAATTTCATTGTAATGGAAAGCTTCCCAAGGCATTTGCCCCCCTCTTAAACCATGGTATTTTTTCGCCCAGGATATGGTGTAGGTATCTTCGATTAGATTGAGTAAAGGAGGGTATTCATAAAACAGCCATTGTTGTTCTTTATTGCCATCTGGCAATGTAAAACGGACATCAATGGTACCCGGCGCCTTTATTTCAAAATCTCCCTGATCATTAGTCTCTAATTCTGCTATTTTATTGTCAACATTCCATATCTCAACCAATAATTTTTTTAGTGGATGTCCTTCCTGATCGATTATTCTACCGTGTATTAAGGATATTATTGGTTCTGGAGGCTCCCATCCAGGAGAATTAAAAAAAACAGGGGCAGTAATGCTAACACCTGTATTACTGGCATAGTCATAATCAGGATTAAGTAAACATTTTTCAGCATAATCTATTACATCGAATTGTAGATCATTTTTAGGAAATCCTTTTCCATAAGATTTAACCACATACCATGCTGTTTCTGATTCATTAACTACAAATTGATGTTTTATCATGCGTCTTTTCTGCTCTCGAAAATCTAATTTTTCAGCAACCTTTCCATTTCGATAAAGGACAAGATATGAAATATATTCATCGGGGAATGGCTCACTATATACTTCAACTCTGATTGTATGTTTTTTCCCATCTGCAGGTAAAACTGAACCAGGTGGAAGCTTTCCATCAACGTTTAATAGCATGACAGCTTTTCCTGACAACATCGTATGTCCTGCCATTATATTATCTATCAGCAGGTTCATGTTAAATTTCCTATCACCTGTCCAGACATAAGTTAATGTTGATTTTCCCATGCTTCCATTCGCAATATTACCATCAGTCTCAGCTACAGGTGTCAACCGATATCCGAGATTGAGTATTTTAAACCATAGGTTTTGATAGAAGATGTTATCCTTACAATCTCCCATAACTACTATCCCATTGTATGATTGGGCTGCAAGGAGATCGAAAGCCAGATCGGCTGATGTATTTGTTGCCGGATATATTTCATTCGGACCATTATGCCACCATCTTGTTGGATGGGCTGCTACTGAAAAACCTCCTTTAGCCCTGTTGTGAAGGCGGTCAATAAATGGTGGATTCCATTTCGGATGCAATTTTCCCCGCAAATCGATATTGCAGGAGACTGTTTTATCCTTGGAAACCAATGATTCGAAATAATCCACATCATGCCATTTCAGGTAATCACCAAGAGGGTCAGGCATTCCCGGATGGTTAACATACCATGTATGGCCATAGCGAAGTTTAGGGCTCTCCACTCCAAAGCCCAGGTTAAGTGTTGGTGTAGAGTTTTTGTTCAGATACCTTAAAATGGAATCATAATTTACTTCCATCCCCAGCCTGAAGTTCCATAATTGGCAGATATCAAGATGGTCTATCCCCAGCGCTGCACAATATGGATAGATATATGGTGGTTGGTTTTTTTCTTCATCCCCATCTAAATGGTTATGACTATCAAATGAAAAGTACTCCGATTTGTGTAGATCAAAGCGAGGCTTCAGTGTAAGTCTGCATCTTTGTGGCTTATCATTGGTAATCATTAGTTTTGCACGAACTTCATCACAATTGCTTTTCCAGGCAGTTACGGTTACTTCTCCAGCTGGAACCTTGACTTTTACAGGTGAGAATGCTGGAAAACCTTTTGGGCCTATACCTCCGTACCATCCGCCAAAATTGTCATTGTCTTCTGTTTGGATGTGCAGCCAGGCGGCAGTATTCTGATCAGAACCTTTCTGGATTATCTCAATAATCAGTTCTGTATTTGTATCTTGTGCAGTGATTTGCTGAGTAATCCCGGAAATTAAGATTATTCCTATTTGGACTATTACTGTTGTATATTTCCGATTATTTAACATAAATAAGATATATCATTCTTCCCTGGCAGCTCTTATATCAAGTATTTTATTACCCCCGTTCCAAATTAATTTTAGCCTGAACGGCACATTGGAATGTACTCTAATCAAAGGTTCATCAGTAGCATTATTCCTTTTGGAGCAATACATGTTTATAATACCTTTCTTGCCGAAGGGATATTGACTAACGCCAAACTCATCGGTTAACCGTATATCCCAAACAATTGTCTCATTTGGGACGTCGGACCGGATACCAAAAATATACTCGAGCAGGATTGCTGTTCCTGTTAGTCCTCCTTCTCCAACAAAATTCTCTCGACCACTTCCTTTTAAGAATTCGGGGGAATAATTTTCCCAGATAATATCCGTCTTTTTGAATATATTAGTAACATTATTCAGATGGTTGTTTGCAATTTCATAAGCAAGTGAGTCTGCTCCGACTTTAGTCAACCCGCGTAAAACACTATAATTAGTCATTGCCCAAACAGCTCCTAACCAATATCCACCATCAGGATCATATTTTGGATTATCGGCAGAAAGCGACGGTATCCGGTGAGGCCGGTTAAATTCAGTTGTATCTGACAAATGTTCCAAAAAAAGAGGCATTTCCTTCTGTGGTACAACATCCGCAAGTAATGCCCAATAGGTTCCGATAGTTTTCACACTTGAAAGGGTTCCATCTTTAAAACGGTCAACATAGATTGATTTTTCAGAGTCCCACATTTTAGAATTGACAAAAATCGAAAGATCTGACACTTCCTTTTTTATGGCCTCTACATCCTCTGTGCGGTTCAGAATCTCGGCCATTTTAATTAATAGTTTGCCAGCAAATATTTGTTGTAAAGTAGCATCAATCCATGACATATGCCCATGACTGAAGGCGTGATGGTATCCGTCTGGTAGTCTTGGTTGATTGTCCATGCCACACCCCCAGCCACTTGAAAAGTAACTGCCATCAGGCCAACTCCTGTAGTTTTGATACCACTGATAATTAGCCAATAATACCGGAAAAATATTTTTTAGCCTGTCCAGATCATTTATATTGCAAAAGTATTCCCATTCGGCCCATGGAAAGATATTAATTCCAGCACTTGACGGATCAAACCGTTCAAAAGCATCATTGCCATTTGTTCCGAGTATTTCACGGCATATAAAACCATCTTTGTGCTGCTTGGCATAGAAATTATCCAGTGTCTGCTGAAAATTAAAAGCCTTAAATCCATAACGACAAAATAACACCATAAAACCGCAGTCTTCTGTAAAAATGTTATTATTAAATGCAGGATCAATATAAGGTGTTATAAAACCTTTGGTTCCGGAAACTCTATGTATGTTTCCAATGGCAATTTCCCAGGTTCTCCAGTACATTCTTATTACATCCGGACGCTGGGGCCAAATAGGTACTGGTAGTTTATCTTTTATTTCATAAAATGCAGGAGGGCTGGATGTATCTGTGTTACTTACCAAAAATTTATTTTCCTTAACATATTTGTTTGGTACATGAGTGTCAAAGTAAGGTTGCCCATAAAGAACAATGTTAGTTATTGACAACACAAGAATAAGTAAAATAATCCAAGAATTTCTCACAACAATATTTTTGATTCTTATATTAAATTATTTTGTATTATAATGTCAATAAAATTCTTTTCTATATTGCCTTCAATATAATACTTATTTAGTTTTGAGGCCCAATTTTATTTTCCGATTTTCATCAAGAATGTAATTTATTACTGCTTTCAATTCCAATAGTGTAAGTCTCATTACAAAAAATAAATACTACCAGATTGATGGCATTAAGGTGAATTCATGTCTTTAAAGCACTGATGACATGATTGGTGAAAGAGTCAGCATCAAATTCGTCAACAAGAAATTTAAAGACCCTGCAAGAATGAGAGTGTTCGCTCTCGCTCTTTCATATGTAGTGCACCAGCCCTTCAGAATCACTTGCAAAGTTTTACAGAGGCTCTATAAAATGACAGTTCGAGTGCACATTAAATATACTTTAAATGCAAAATATAAATTATCAGGCTAGTAATAAATATATTTGAAAAAATAAATATTCTAATTTATTCTTTATCTATATATTATATTTGTACTCGATTTATAAATCATAAATACAGACTATGCAAATTACAGTGACCAGAAAGGATACTAATTTTTCTCCTGATCCCAGCAGGGTAATTGCCCGCTTCCTTTATACTTCTGATGAAAGAAGCAAAGATATTATTAGAAATGTAATGGCTCTGTCTGAGGATGAGGTAAATATAGCATTAAGTCAGGTGCTGAGAGGTTATGCCAGACGTCATAGGAATATTTCGGTAATATTTGAAAACCATTATAAAAAATTGGAAAGGCTTTTAAGAGAGCTGGAAGTAAGTCTTGGCAATAATAATAAACCCCTTAAAGCGTTGATAGGCTCATATTTCACAATGGAATATTCAATTGAGTCAGCAGCCTTTTTTAATCCATCAATAGTTGAAGATCCTGATCAATCAGAATTAGGCCCTGATGAAAAAAGATTAATTTTTAGTTTCAGGGCAACTGGGGAAGGCCATATTTCGTCAATCGTTTTTCGTTCAGCTGTTATTGATATAAACAGTAATCTGGTAATTGAACCTGTGGGCAAAATGCTGGCAGAAGCAGAGCGAATAAAAAGACACATTTACAATAAAAACTCATTTATTAAGAAACTGGATGAAATGAGTGATTTCGATAATAAGATTTCTCCGGTCTTTGTGTTGGAAAAATTGGGTGACAGGTTTACATATGGAGAATTAAAAAGAGCCGTAGAAGAAACCAGAAAAACTCACAACCTTTCTCCTAATAAAGAATTAATAATTAATCAGATGATGTGGTTGGCGAAATCTCATTACGAACTTGACTTTTCACTTGATTCGTCAATTTCTGAAAGAGTTATTTTTCCAACCTCTGAAGCTGAGAGAAATGGTATCGAAGATGCACGTTTTGTTAAATTCACAGATGAAAAAGGTGAAATAACTTACTATGCTACCTATACTGCTTATGATGGAAGAATTATTATGCCAAAGTTGCTGGAGACCAAAAATTTTTATCACTTTAAAGCATTGACTATACATGGCGAAATTGCCCATAATAAAGGTATGGCATTGTTCCCCAGAAAGATAAAAGGCAAATATGCAATGCTGTGCCGTATAGATGGTGTGAATAATTATATATCTTATTCTGATAATATAAACTTATGGCGCGAAGCCAAAATAATCCAGAAGCCTAAATTCCCATGGGAGTTGATACAAGTTGGAAATTGCGGCTCCCCAATAGAGACCAAAGAAGGCTGGCTGGTAATTACGCATGGAGTTGGACCCATGAGAGAATATGTTTTAGGAGCATCTTTATATGATCTTGATGATCCTGAAATTGAGATTGGCAGGCTAAAGACACCTTTATTGGCTCCCAATGCTGAAGAAAGGGAAGGATATGTGCCTAATGTTATCTATTCTTGTGGTTCAATTATCCACAATGGTAATCTGATTGTTCCATATGGCATGTCTGACAATGCATCAACTTACGCGGCAATTAATTTAACTGAGGTCCTTAATGAACTTAAGAACTCAAAATAGCGCCAATGAGGGGGAAGACTCAAAATCAGTAGCAGTTATTGTAGCTCACCCTGATGATGAAACATTATGGGCCGGTGGTACTATACTGAGTAATCCGTCATGGAAATGTTTTATCATTAGTCTATGCAGGAAAAGCGATAATGATCGTGCCCCTAAGTTCTTTAAAACATTGCAAATTTTAGGGTCTGAAGGAATAATGGGGGATTTGGACGATGGTCCTGAACAAATACCTCTGGATGAAAATGAGTTGGAGCAAACAATACTGAAGCTATTGCCTCATTTCCATTTCGATTTGATTATTTCACACAATCCCAATGGTGAATATACAAGACATGTCCGGCATGAGGAAACAGGAAGAGCGGTTATTAAACTCTGGCATTCAGGCAAGATATCTGCAAATGAACTTTGGACCTTTGCTTATGAAGATGGTGGCAAGGAATATTATCCCAGACCTTTAGAAAACTCTTCTTACTTCCAAATACTTACGGAACAAATATGGCTGAAAAAATACAGTATTATAACAGAAGAGTACGGGTTTAGAAAAGATAGCTTTGAAGCAAAAACAACACCAAAAGCTGAATCATTCTGGCAATTTACAAATCCTTACAGTGCAAATAAATGGGTAAATAGTGGAGGAGTATTACCATGAAAGTATTATTATTATATGACTACCCTGCATCCCCTGGAGGTCTGGCAACCCAGGGAGACTTGTTATACAAGGGACTTATTAAAATGGGGATTGATGCCTATGCAGTTAATTTCGTGTCGGCACAGGAGAAGGAATGGTATTATCGCTGGTTTAAGCCGGATGTTGTTGTTGGTGTAGGATATTGGGGACATACACCCCATCTGGTACTCCACCCACAACGATATGGAGTTCAGGCAGTACCCTGGCTGGTTGCTGACGGATATATTGCAAACTACCAGGAGGTACTTAATGCTCTTCCACTTATTCTGGTAACATCGAATTGGGTAAAAGAAATGTATGTTCGCGACGGAATAAACAGTGATATAATTGAGGTGTTGCCGGTTGGATGCGATACAGATGTCTTTTCCTCTTTAAAAAAAGACGACCCGAAAATTTCGACCGTACGCGAATCACTGGGCGTTTCGCCGGATCAGATAATGATTCTTACTGTTGGTGGCGATGCTGCATCAAAAGGTTCACAGGAGGTAATGCAGGCCCTTTCTATAATTGATACTAAAGCACCTGATTGGAAATATGTTTGTAAAGTATGGCCACAGCCAAGAACCAAACTTCAGAATCTGGCTGATCTGGAATTGGCAACACACCTGGGCATCGATAAAAATGTCATATATACAACAAATATAATTTCACGTAATTTCATGCCTTATTTGATAGGTGCCTGCGATATATATGCAGCACCTTCGCGTCTTGAGGGTTTTGGAATGCCACAAGTTGAGGCAGGTGCTTGCGAAAAACCAGTAATAAGTATAAAGGCTATGGGAATGCTCGATACTCTTGTACATGGAGAAACCGCATTCCTGGCAAATGTAGCACAGAAAATCGATGTTAAAGAAGTGATCCTTGGTGATGAATCAGGGTTTGAAGAGCGCCACAGAGTTGTGTTCAATAAACCACGAACAGTAGATTACCGTGCAAGTGTTCATGATATTGCCAATTACCTGATGGATCTCATGACCAATGAGGAATTACGTATAAAAATGGGCAAAGCAGGAAGGAAGAGAGTTGTTGAGAATTTTGACTATCGTGTTGTAGCGCAACGTTTTGTTCAAATCATGAACGATAAACTGGGAATAACCTAATCCACCAAATCAATGCAAATTATAGACTGGGAGGAAATAAGAGCTGCAAAAAATGCAGCTCTTGAAGTGCTTCTTCATAATGCTCACGGACCATATCATGGACTTCCTCGTACTGCAGGCTGGGGTTATCCTGAGCCATATACACGGGATCTGATGTTTTCCATTCTGGGGATTGCTGTTTCTGAAAATCATAAGCTTATAATGAGCATCCGCAGAGTTTTGGAAACTCTGGCAGAAAATCAGACGGAACATGGTCATATCCCTTCACTTGTGCATGACAAGCAAGATCGTGGTTCAAGTGATTCAACTCCTTTGTTTTTAATGGGAGCTGCCATTTTCAGAGAATTATCAGGTGAGCATGATTTTCTTCATGAGGCTGTCAGTAAAGCCCTGAAATGGATGACATATCAAAGCCCGTCAGATCGATACCTTGTTGCCCAGCAACCGACAAGCGATTGGCGTGATGAACAATGGGTACTGGGATATGGCCTGTTTGTGAACACACTGGTTTACAGCTATCTGCGACTTTTGGGTCAGAACAAAGAAGCAAACATGGTACTCCATGAAATGGGTAGGTTCACCATTACCGGAGGAAGTATGCACCGTCATGTCCACGAAGGTCTTGTGGTAAAACATAAGCCCTACTATGCTTTATGGTCTTATAAAATCTTTAGCAGTGAACGGTTCGACCTGCTTGGTAACAGTCTTGCCATTCTTTCAGGCATAGCATCACCCACCCGTGCTGAAGAAATGATTTCCTGGATCGAAGAGGAATGTGCAGAGATGAGAAAAAGAGGTGAGCTGGCAGTTGATCTGCCACCTAATTTCTTCCCATTTATTAAGCCTGGGGAACCTGACTGGCGCGAGCGATATTCAATATATAATAACCCCGGGGATTATCATAATGGAGGCATATGGCCATTTATAGGTGGCCTGTACGTGGCGGCACTAGTGGCAGCTAAAAAGTACAAACTAGCCGAAAAAAAGCTCATTGCACTTACCCATCTTATTAAAACTTCAACTGACAAAAATATTGATTTTGGTTTTAATGAATGGTTAAAAGCCCAGGACGGCAAACCCATGGGACAGAACTGGCAAACGTGGTCAGCTGCACTTTATCTTTATGCTGTAAAATGCGTGGAAGAAAAAAGAACGCCTTTCTTCGATAAGATACGAAATTGTCAGGATGTATCGACATTTGAGTAAGAAAGGCAACATCTATCGATTCGACTTCTAATTATGTGTTTTTAAAACATCCTTATAAACCTCCAGGTATCCTTCAATCATTTTTTGACAACTGAATTTTGAGACAGCATAATCCCTGCAATATTTTCTGTCAATTGATCTGATATTATTTACTGCTTCTACTGCCTGGTCGATATTATTGACCAGAAATCCGGTCTTCCCGTCAAGAATTAATTCTGGCATTGAACCCTTGTTAAATGCAATAACAGGTGCTCCGCAAAGCATTGATTCTGCTACGCTTAAACCAAAAGGTTCTTCAAAACTTATTGGATGTAACAGTGCAAAAGCTTCGCCCATAAGTTTATCTCTTTCCTTTGGTCCTGAATTACCAACGTATACAATATCATCATCATTAATTAATGGTTTAATCTTACTTTCAAAATATTCCTGATGCTGAATTAAACCGGAAATGATTAGTTTCCTTCCTGATTGTTTGGCAATCTGGATTGATTCAGATGTACCCTTTTCGGGATGGATCCTGCCGAAAAACAGCAGATAATCTTTTGCCTCTGAGCAGAATGTAAAATCATCTGTATTAATTCCATTGTAAACTGTTGCAGAATAATTAAGTTCGGGGCTGCGATCAGAATTACTGATTGAAACGTATGTGCTGGTACTATTGTACTTTTTATAAACAGAAAGAATCTTTTGAGATGAAAACCCATGAATTGTTGTTACCATAGGTGTTCTTATCAAACGTGAATATGTTAATGGAAGAAAATCAAAATTATTGTGAATTAAGTCGAATTTATCTGCCTGCTCCATGATGTTACTGATATGAAGGCACTCACATACTTTAGGGTCAAGCTCTGTGTGTTCTGACCAGGAATGTTCACAAACAGATTGCAATTTGCCTTTTGTTATGGAATCAGCGGTAGCAAATAAAGTAACATCAATTCCATTTTCAATGAGGCCTTCGGCAATATTAGAAGCAACCTGTTCCCATGGTCCATACTTGCGGGGAGGAGTTCGCCATGCAACAGGTGATAATACTGCTATCTTCATATTCAGGATATGATAACTTTAAACTTTCGCACTATATCGCTTTTCTTGCGTTATTCAAACAATGATCAACAAGATCTTCAATATTTGCTGTACCCACACACATCACTTTGTCGGCACCACCCCAATAGATTTTAATGCTCCCGTCTTTTTCAGGAACAGCACCGCAGGTGAACACTACATTATGCACATAACCAGTAAGTTCATAGACTTCTTCCGGTTGCAAAATCCATTCATCGCCTACTGCAATTATTTGGGAAGGATCTTCAAGCTTATGTAAAGCAACGCCCAACCTGTAAACGCATCCATCCATGGTAGGAAATACACCGTGATAAATGCTTAACCATCCTCGTGCAGTTTTAACCGGAGGTGCTCCTGGTCCTATTTTCATTTCATCCCAGTGATACTGAACAGGTTTCATTATTAATTTTGATTCGCCCCAGTACCTGAGGTCAGGAGAATAGGAAATCCAGATTGACCATGGTGATATTTCAGAATGAGGGCGATCAAGTCGTGCATATAAACCGTTGATTTTTTCAGGAAAGATTACAACATTACGATAATCGGCCTCAGTGATAAGAGAAAATCGTTCGACATATTTAAAATCCTTGGTTTTTGCAAGACCAATACGTACACCATACCTGGAATAGGCACTGTAAGTTATAAGATATTCACCATCGAGAAAAATAATCCGGGGGTCTTCAACACCATACTCCTCATATTCTTTAAATTCACCTTCAGCAGCAGGAATCATGAAAGGTTCCTTATCAACTTTAAAATTATATCCGTCATCACTTTCTGCTTTGCCCAATATACTTCTTCCGTTAAGTTTATGAGACCGGAAGATCATTATATACCTGTTATTATATTTAACAACACCGGCATTATGGACTGTAGCCACCGGATAAGGCACATCATCCTTTGTCAGTATGGGATTATTATGATATCTTTCTATCAGCACAATCTATAGTTTAATTCTCATTTCTACTGTTGTTGACTCTGTCATTAAACTACTTTTCAAATTCCTCAAATGCCTAAAGAACTGTTAAGTGAGAAATCAAATAGGCCAGTGAACTTTCTGCACCCTGGTTTCGATTTACGCCATAACTCTCAAAGCCATCGCAACACCCTGTAGTCTCAAAATCGAATAAACTCATCCTAAGATCATTTTCTCCCAGAAACCACATGAAGCAGCTAAATAATTTATTAAGATATTCCTTATTTTTTGTCAGATGAAAAGCCTGACGATACATTAAGACCATTGCCAGGGCATCTATTGGCTGTTGAGCATAAATAGAACGTTCACCATCTTTTTTATACCATTTTTCATTACCTATGATCGATAGATAATCATCCTTAAGGGTGATTTTTGTGAGAAAATTCATGGTCTCCAGCGCTACCTCAGTTACTTTACGATCCTTAATTATTCCTGCTGAATGTAAGAGTGCAAGCGGTAATATCCCATTATCATAAGCCAGCAAACTTTCAAACCATCTCCAGTCTGGAGTGCTGTTTTCTTCGTAATGTTTGATTAACTTAATGGTGAGACTCCTTAAAATTTCGGTCATTGAGTCATCTGATGGATTACTCCGGAGATAATAACTGATACCTATCATAGTATTGGCAATTCCTCTGATAGACTGGAGTTTCTTAAAGTTTCCTGATGCATCTAAAAATATAAATTTACCGGTTTGGAAGTAGGAATCGTTAGGTGCGTTAGCAATCAGGTATCCCAGAGCCCAGATGGTTCTTCCGAAAGAATCTTCTGAGCCTACTTCATCAAGATATTGCCGGTTGAAACTAAGAAAATTTCTGAATGTCCCGTCTTTGTTTTGCATATAGTGGATATAGCTTAAATAAATGGGAGTTAATTTCAGAGCCAGCATATCCTTTTTTTGTCTGTATGCCATTAGGACCATAAGCAATGCTCTTGCATTATCATCCAGGCAGTATCCTTCCTTTAAATTTGGAATCCCAAATTTTGCATGTTGGATGATCCCGGTGTCATCGGTTAAACGTGTTATATGGACAAGCGAAAATGGAGGGAGGATAAGCGGATCAATAAGGGTCTCTGTTTTAGTTAATAGAACAGGCTTATTGGCAAGTATTTTTAGAGCAACAGCAATATATTTTTCCCCGGTCTTGGGCCATGTAATTTCTCTGCCATAATCGTATGCTTTTCCTCTTAGTATTTTCAACATATCCGGATTATCCAACAATTCCATTAAAATAGTTGAAAGATCATCTGAATCATTAAAATTAAAAAGTCTTCCTCTTCCATCCGCCAATAATTCCGTTGCATGCCAGTAAGGTGTTGACACTACAGCTGAACCAGTGCCTACCGCATAGGAAAGTGTACCACTGGTGATCTGAGCTTCATTCAGATAAGGTGTGATATAAATATCAGATGCAGACAGGTATTTAAACAATTCCTTCTGATTCATAAATTCGTTCAGAAAAACAACATGTTTGTCCAGATTAAGGCTTTTAACTAAATGTCGAAGATAAGTCCGGTATTCTTCTCCGGAATACCGAAGAACATTCGGATGTGTCTTTCCTAAAACTATATAAAAAACCTCCGGATGCTTTTCAATAACTTTTGGCAACGCCTTTATTACAGTCTCAATCCCTTTGTTCCGGCTTAGAATACCAAAGGTAAGTAATACCTTATTATTTTCGAGGTTGAATTCCTTTTTGGTTTGTTGCTGGTTGAACTGAATATCAGGTACCCCATGCTCGATATAAACAATTTTCCTTTTATCAATTTTATAGATGTTTACAAGAAACTCAATAGCCTTATGGCTCATTACAATTATCTTTTGAGCCATTTTGCATATTTCAACCAATACAGCTCTTTGGTCGTAGGATGGAGTTTTGATAATTGTGTGCAGGGTGACTACCAGGGGAATTTCCAACCGGTGAAGCAAAGGAAGAATATATACACCATTTTGTCCGCCAAAAATGCCAAATTCATGCTCCAAAATACAAAGGTCAGCACCACTGAGATTAATGAATTTTGCAGCGGATAAATAATCTCTTTGATGCTCCTGTCTGATTGTCAGTTTTACTTCTTCAGGATAATCATAGGTTAGTTCATGATCATTCATGGCAACAATGAATCCTTCAATTGAATCTTTTGTAGTTTCATTATTCATTACCATGGAATTGTAGAGGTTCCTGGTAAAAGTCCCGATTCCACATTCCCGTGGAGGATACGTTCCAATATATGCAAGTTTCATAATATCAAAGATACAACTAATAAACTATCTCTCAGCCCATCTGACAAAGTATCAAAACAAACACAATTACTGATTGAGGTCCCGTATGAATGCAAAAGAGCTAAAGGAATTCTCAGGCATAATTTTGAAATCAATATAAGAGCTATTTTATCTGTATAAGGGTAATGAGCTCCTTTAGAAATAATATAGGACTGACAATGTATTGACAATTTGTACGTTGAAAAATCCAGTACCAAGCCCCGTCAACAAGGAAATATTAAGTTCACATCTGACTTTGCAATTTTAATTATTTTATTCCTTGATTTTTCTTTGAAGCAGTCTATCACATCACAATCCTGATATTTAGAACCAGAGTCACATACATAAATCGGTTGCATCAATTCAATTAGCTCCTTCGAAATATTATTATCACTGGCATAATGCGGCATCTTAAAAAAATATTCTTTATTTCTCCGATGTTTTAGAGTAAACCTATTACGTAATCCGGGCTAGAATAAATTTAAAAGGGTTATGTAATTGATCTATTTGCCCAGTTCAATAAATATTTTTTAATCCAATTATTTATTGTAATTTGCATTAGGCTTGGCGTAGTGTCTTTGGCGCCAATATATTTAAAGCTAATTATTAACTAAAAGGGAGATCTAAAAAATGAAAAATGCAATCATTTATTTTTCACTCATTTCTTTATTCTTTTTCTTTTCTTGTGGCGGGCCCTCTCAAAACAAGAATGTTCCGGAGGATAAAACCGCTCCAGAAAAAAAGGTTGAAAAAACGAAAACTGAAAATGCCTCACTTTCTACACAGGAGGGGATGACAAGCAAACTCCTTGAACTCGGAATAAAAATTCCTGAATTTTATGTATTTAATGAAGTAACTAATAAGGACGGAGAATACTCTATTAGTTATAAGTTTAATCCGGAAACCGGTAGTATTGGATTAGCTCAGACCGTGATTGATGCTATATTGTACCAGATGAAGACTCAAATAGGATGGAAGGAAAAGAGTTCCCCTGCGACAGATTATAAGACCCATACTCTTTCCGTACCAATGGACTTAGTTGGTTCTGCAACAAAAAATCTGGTTATATCCTATTATTTAGGCGGAAACAATACCCTGGGTGATGATCCCAAAAGCTTTTTTTTAACTTTTAAATACTTTGAGCTGAATTAGTATACATTTTCAGATAGTTCTATGTCCTCATATATTGCTTTTAGTTAAAAAATCGTTTACATTGTTATGGGTGAGATTCATCATAAAATATGAGACTTAACATTAATAAATTAATTAAATCAATAAATAATAATTAATAAGCGGTTTTAAGTTATAACTACAAAATTTAAGATTATGAAAAAATTCGGTGTATACTTATTCCTTTTCGTATTAATTTTTTCTTCATGTGAAAAGAAAGTGGAACCAGCCCTCACCACCACTGCGGCAAGCAGCATAACACCAAATACTGCAACAAGTGGTGGTAATATTACTTCCGATGGCGGATCAACAGTGACAGCTCGTGGCGTTTGCTGGAGCACATCAGCTGACCCAACCATAGCAGACAGTAAAACCTCAGACGGCACAGGGCCAGGAACATTTATCAGCTCAATAACCGGATTAACTGGAGGCACCTCTTACTATGTAAAAGCTTATGCCACCAACAGCACAGGAACAGCTTACGGAAATGAAATAAGTTTTACAACAACAGCCGTAAACATGTTAAGGATTGAAAATTTAATGACAACAAATGCTGCAAACTGTGTGGTCGGCGGAGTTGATTTTGGCACAGTAGCAGCAGGAGCTATTTCAGAGTATAAAGTTGTTCCTGGTGGCGTAAGTGTTTTAAGCGGAGGTTTTACAAGTGGAAGTACAGTAACATTACCTTCTAATCCGGCCACTAATCGTAAGTTTACGCTTACAATTAATGCCAATGCCAGTTTATCGATTGCTGAAGACCTGTAAGAAAATGTTATAATATTGCTTATAAACATTAATTAGCTACAAGATAACGTGTACGTTGAAAAATCCGTCACCAATTCCGTCAACAAGAAATTTAAAGACCCCTGCAATAAGGTGAGTGTGAGTGTGTGAGCGAGAGTGTGAAAAAAGAATGAGAGTGTTCGTTCGAGTTCTCACTCTCACTCTTTTTTAAGTGGTGCCATCAGCACCCAAAGAGTCTTTTTGCAGTTTGCTGATTAGCCAATTAGATTGCAGTTAGTGTATTCTTTCATTTAATATAGAAATCAAATGTTATTTTAGTCCATGTTTCCATCCCTTCATAAAATTCAGCTAAATTAGATTTATCTATCCAGGCTGCCGTCATTTTATCCGTTTCATTAATACATACCTCTTTATTTGATACATGGATGTTATACAAAAGTCCAATATGAACGCTGCCAACCGAAATTGTATCATCATTTATAAAGCCAATAAATTCAATATCTTCTATCAAACATCCATTTAGTAACTTGACTTCTTCATATAATTCTCTTTTTAATTCATCAATTAAATATTGTTCTTTCGATTCCATAGAGTCGTTAGGATTCATATGACCTCCTACTCCTAAAGAGAATTTATTGTGTAGTCTTTTTTCTGTCTGCTTAGATGTCCTCTTGAATAAATAAAATGATTCTTTATTAGAGATAATTGCATACGGAATAATTTGTTTAAAAGAAGGGTCTCCTTCTAATTCACTTCTTCTAAGAAACAGGCCATTTTGAACAATCCTTTTTAATACTTCACTATTTTCCTTTATTAAACCCTTTTTTTTATAGGTCATTAATTTCCAAAACTCGTCTGTTGGGAAAGCAAATACTAATTCCTCCATATTATTCATTGTTTATAAAAAGTTGGTACATCCTGGCTGACATATTTTCGACAATCCGGAATCAATAACATGCTTTTATTGATTTTCTTCGTTAGCCCCTGACCCTAAAGGGTGCGAAGAACCGAGCTCAGCTTTGCTGGCGAGCTCGGCGCAGCCAAAATCAATTACTCCCTTTAGGGGTGGGGCAAATAATTGATTTTCAATCACCATAGCCTTTTTTTGGACAGAAATATTATTTTAAGGTTGTTGGTTAAACAGCCATACTCCTTCTGATTGGAGGATGAGGATTATAATCTTCTACAACAAAATCATCAATAGTTAGTTGATCAAAGGGTTTTTTTGTAATGTGTAATTTAGGTAAAGGTTTGGGTTCTCTTGACATTTGTTCAAGAATTGCAGTTACATGATCATATTTTTCTTCATTTCCGTCACTAGGAGCATTTTTATTAATCCAATCAACAACTTCTAAATATTCTTTCTTTGCAGAAACATTTCTTATTCTTTTTTGTAGTTCCTTGAAATTATCTCTGTGCCATTGAGTTCTCTTCCCAATACCGGCATAAAAATGTGAATCTCCAAAAGTATGGATAAATGTTTTTGGAACCATCTCTGCCCCTTGAGCAATTACCTGGGTAAGAGCAGCATAACTAGCTATATTAAAAGGAACACCTAGAAATTGATCACAACTTCTCTGGTAAAGTTGCAATTCTAACTCGCCTTCTTCATTAGCAGTTGCTTGATATAAAACATGACATGGAGGTAAAGACATTTTTGGAGTGTCTCCAGGATTCCATGAATCAACAATATGTTTTTTCCCGGTTGGTTTCTTTCTTAGACCATTTATCAATTTTTCCAGTTGATCTATTTCAACAAAGCTCCCTTTGTCATGATCAAAATATTCCCATCTTCTCCATTGTTTCCCATAAATTGGTCCAGCATCGCCCCATCTTTCTGCAAACTCAGGATCTTCTTTTATTCTCTGACCATATTCTTCCATTGCTTTGTCCCAATCAGGAGAATACTTTACAATACCTTCAGGAAAAATTCCTTCTTTTTGCATCCCGGGAAGATTGTCTTGAAAAGCATCTGGTCTCCAAATAGGGCTGTTATTGTCTTCAAGATATTTAATATTTGTATCCCCTCTTAAGAACCATATTGTTTCATGAAACATAGATCTTGTAGCCATTTTTTTAGTAGTTAATAATGGATACCCTTCTCTAAGATCATATTCGTTTTGATACCCAAATAAAGAGATAATCCCGGAACCTTTGCTTCCCCCTTTAAAATTTGAACGATTAGAAGTTAAAATTGCTTTTGAATGATCTAAATATTGTTGCGCCATTTCTTATTTAGTTTAAAATCAATACTATTTCATAAGGATCATTATAGTCTGGTTATTTTTTTAATTAATCCAAAATAACCTTCTGTTTTATACATTCCTTTAATCATTTTATCATAATCTTTTTATTATTTTTTCCCATCAAAAGGGTCTTTAGAATATTTTGTTTTTAAATATAGTTATTATTCCTATTTGTTATCAGACTCCAATGTTTACTGAATAGAAAATTATTAACAAAAGACGTTAATCGTTGTTCTTAAATCACCCCGGCACTAAATTTCTTTAAAAGGGCATTATTCAGCCTTGATTATTTGGTTCATTTTGGCTTCGCCGAACTCGGCCCTCTAATATTAATATGGCTTATAAATTCGGGTCTCGGTTGTGTCAAGACAAAACTGTATTCCATAAATAACTTGAAATAGTAGTATAATTGGTTCATTACTTGTGCGTTATAAATTTCGTCAACAAGGAACCCAAGTGCCTGAACTTTTATTCAGGGAATCTACAGTTTCAATTACATCATTCCAAACTCTGAGAATATTACCTGATAAGATTTTTTAAATAAAATTAAACCTTAAAAATAGTTTGGAAAAGCAAGTCGCTCCCTTACAACAAGAACTTAAAATTTGAAGACCAATCTTCACCGTGAGAACTGGTTTACCATTGTTCCGTCACCTAGCTGGCCAAAGGAATCATCTCCCCAAAGCCAAACCGTGCCATCTGCCTTGACAGCACCAGTATGGCTAGCTCCGGTTTCGATTGCACTTACTCCTTCAAGACCTGGAACCTGAACGGGTATATCAGTGTCTCCCTCCATATTAATTCCAAGCTGTCCGTCGTAATTGTATCCCCACGCCCAGACAGTACCGTCCAGCTTTAGGGCGATCACGAATTGCCCTCCCACAGCTACGGACTTGACATTAGTAAGACCAGGTACTGCTGCCGGGAAGAGTCTCGATTTTTCTGAGCCGTCCCCCAGTTGTCCATTGTCATTTTCACCCCAGAGAAAAAGCGTACCGTCAGATCGAATAGCGGCAGAGTTGCCTCCATAGGAACCACCCGCTGCAATCGTGGTAATATCAGTCAGAAAACCATTACCTGCCGATCCAAGCACTTGGACAGGGGAAAAATGTTCCTTATCTGTTCCATCCCCCAATTGTCCGAGATCATTTCTACCCCATGTCCACAATGTACCGTCGGCTTTAAGCGCCAGACTATGCCCCCGTGATGCTGCAATTGCACATACTCCTATAAGCCCTGAAACCTGAACAGGGGTAAGCTGGTCGTTATCGGGATCGTTCTTTGAGAGTTCGTTATTCTTTGTCCCGTCTCCAATCTGCCCAAAGGAATTGTTCCCCCATGTCCAGACAGTACCGTCGCTTTTCAGAGCCAAGGTATGATCTGACCCTCCGGCGATTGCCGTTACTCCGGTAAGACCTTTTGCCTGCACGGGGATATTACTGTTCGTTTTGGTTCCGTTTCCCAGTCCACCATACTCATTGCTCCCCCATGACCAGACGGTGCCATCTGATTTGAGAGCGATATTGTATTCGCTCGCTGCCGATATTGCCATAACACCGGTAAGCCCTGACACCAAAACAGGTGCAGGAGTGTCAGTTTCCAAACCATTGCCTAATGCACCGAAACTATTTCTTCCCCAGGCCCATACTGTACCATCTTCCTTGAGAAGTATAGTCGTATGGCTCCCGCACGCTATTTTAGGAAACGATTCCCACTCCTTCTTCCCGGGAAGATCCTTTTGAATGTTACCCTTCCTTTCTTCTTCGGCCGTAACCCCGGTTGTTTTTGACTCTCTCATCCATTTGTCAATTGGAATTATATATGTATCATAACTATCGTGAGCATTTGGCATAGCTTCAATTATCAACATTATACTGTCGTTCCGTATTCCGAATTTTAATTTGTCAAATTCCCTTTTGCTTTCTATGGCAGGGTAGGTAATCAGATTTTGCATTTTTTCCTCAGGAAACTGCTGATCAAAGTATGATTTCACTCTGTTATTAATCAAACCAATTTCTTCAAAGCCTATTTTCAAATCTGAGTTATTAAGTACTATTCTTTTAATAATGTCTAAATTAGTAACGATAGATGAATAGCTCCATGAATTTGCACCACCACCTTCTGCAATCGAAAAATGCTGAACGATTGAAATAAGACTATCGTTGTTGGTAAGGATCTCAAATGAGCTACCTACCCTGGTTGACCAACTGGCCACAGTATATACATCCTTTAACTCAGGAGGAATAGTACTTCCCAGTTGTGACTTTGCGGAATCAATAAACGAATTAAAGTTATTGCTAAAAAGGTCATTCAATTGCTTCTGAAAAGTATCGTTACCAATACCAGATATTATAGGATAGTTTGATTCTTCTATCAATATACACATATTCGTTAATGCAGTATCTTTAACCTCCACAGTGTCAATTGAAACCGAACTTAATACTTTGTCCGTGGTTTGTCTTGCCGGCTTATTGGTACAACCTATAAGTAAAATTGTTGCTGCAATTATTGTCAAATGTTTCATATCAATATCTGATTTTATAAATAGTTCTAGCTCACTTATTTAAAAATAACAAAACTTAATCATCTCCTAAAAACAGACAAATGTATCTTATCTCTTTTCACTCATCGCAACCAAAGTTACACCTTGTTTAAACTGAATACAACTTTTGTTTAATCGCAATTTTACTTTATCTAAAACAAGGTTGATTATTATTTTGATTACACATGCGTTATAAAATCCGTCACCGAATCCGTCAACAAAAAATTTAAAGACCCCTGTAAATCATTGATCTACAGGGGTCTGCGATTTATATATTTGAAAACCAGATATCTCAGGATAAAATTATGATTTTATATAGTTATCTCTACTACTGCATATTTTGAAATTCTCCAGAATTGACCGGGATCTTTTATCTTAATGTAATCAATTTTATTGTCTTTGTCACGTATAAACTCGTATGAATCCTCTGGATGCTCAGAGATAAGCTTAGCATTTTTTGAATTCACCGGAATCATTAATGTACTAGTGATGTCGATTTGAATGAAAGAACTGTCAGGAAAATTTCCGACTAAAGATTTCGTTTTCCCAAGCCCTATAAATCCACCCTCTTTGGTTAAAAGACCTTCCGCTTTTAGTTCTTTATATGTACCACAAACAAAAAAAGCCTTATTCTTCTCATAAGTCTGACTAATGATTTTCTCATCCTTCTGTACAATAGTATTCTGCATATCGGTCATTTGTGTGTTGAGTTGTTCAATCTTGAAATTTTTGTTAATCAGTGAAGTCTTCAATTCCGATATTAAATTTTCACTCTTCTTTATCGAAAATTCCAACCCCGAAATTTTATTCTGCAGAGCCTTAATTGTCCCACCTGAGTTCTGTAATTGTGCAGTCAGAGAGGCAATTTTCTTTTTGTTCTGTTCAAGAAGTGTATTAATATACTTAATATCATCCAAAACAAGTTGCCTTTTGTCTTTGGATAATTCTGCATTTGACAAATTCACAGAGATTACTTTTTCTTTTTCTTTTATCGTTGCAATATTTTTTTCAATTTCGTCGAAAGTAATTATCCATTCACTGATCACTGAGTCCCGGGCAGTTATTTTATCCGTAAGGGTACTCTTCTGTTTTTCCATCAGGCTGAGTAGCTGATTATGCTCTTTCTTATAAAGTGAATACCCAACTATTCCGGCAATCAATATCACTATAAAGCCAATTATTGAAGCTGTTATAAACCCCTTTTTTGCACCTTCTTTCCTTGTCTTTTCTTCATTATCAGTAACAACAGACTCCTTTTTGCTGGTCTCCGCATTTTCTTTTTGTGTAACTGGTTTGCCGTTCTCGTTTGTTTTCATATTATTTTCTCTTTTTAATTAATCCATTTATTTAATTCCAATTTAATAACAACTGCCACTGAAGGTATTTTAGCTGACATAAGAATAGCCACCCTTTTATATTTGTTTAAACGAAGTACCAATTGCGAGTAAAACAAAACCGGCAAGTAATAAGGTATAATTATAAGCTGTAAGAAATTCTACATTAACATAATGACCTATAATACCTGATATTCCAAGTAACAATCCAAAAATCCATACATATTTTGAAGGGGCGGATGGTTTCATATTTCCTGTTTTATGTAAATAATTAAGAAATATAAAGATAAGGCTTGGGAAATCTTTAGGTATTACATAATAATCTAAAAAAGTTACATTATTCACATAATTTTGACGTTTGGTATTGATTGGTAATGAAATGCAAACTCTCAGAACATATAATACACTTATGAAAGGTTTTTAAATTGCTACTCTGGTTATCTTATCCAACGTAGCCAATTTATCCAAGATGATTTAATTAATGATAATTAAAATGATTATTACTGGATTTTGCTTTAGAGCTTACTAAAGATAAGAAGCAATGCTGTATTTAACTGGTTTCATGAAGTTGCAAAATCCATCACCAAATCCGCCAACAAGAAATAGAAAGGTTACATCTGGTGCTCCTTCCAGTAGGAATTTGGCATCATGGTATATGATTCGATCATCGCTTCTTTTATTCCTGATAATCACTAAGTTTCAAATGGGCAAGTTCAATATTTTTTATCTCTTTCATGTTAAGTGATTTAACCGGTGAACAGCAATGAATAAATTCACATTATTATATGGAATGCTGTCTATAAAAAGTTCATTTACGTGCAACCCTGCAAATATAGGTAATACTCAGACTTAAAAATGAATGAATTATGTAACATATTGGTATAATTGTGTAACACTAACAAGAATTAATGGACTTACCTTTGCTCTCTGAAAATAATTTGATATTGAATAGTATAGATCAGGGGGAAGGAAATGAAAAAAACACTTATTTTAACGGGGATTGGTTTTATTGCAGCATTTCTATTATTATATGTCTTCAACAAAGTTACATCAGAGAATAACACATCTGAATTATATACAGAGGTGCAAAATGGTGAATTTGTAATATCTGTAACTGTAGTTGGCCAATTAATTGCAGAAAATTCAATTGACATTAAAGGACCCGCATTTGGCCAACGCAGAAATATCAGGTCGAGGCATATCAAAATACAAGACCTTATCCCGGAAGGTACAATCGTCAACAAGGGTGATTATGTTGCAGAACTTGACAGGACTGAGCTGGAAAATACCCTTAAGGATCAGCGTGAAGTACTAAAAACACTTCAGTCAAATATAGAGATGAAAAAACTTGACACTGCTGTTGTTCTTAATCCGTTAAGAGATGGAATTAGAAACCAGCGATTCGTTATTGAGGAGGCTGGTATAACTCTTCGTAATTCAAAGTATGAATCCCCTACTATAATCAGGCGGGCAGAAATTCAACTCAATAAATCAAAACGGGTTCTTAAACAGAGACAAAGGAGTTATAAGCGCACATCAGCCCAGTCAATAACTGATATATATAATCAGGAATATTCCATTTCCAGAGTTTCTCAGAGGGTTAAAGATCTTGAGGAACTGCTTGAGGGGTTTACCATCACATCTCCTGCCAATGGTATGGTTATCTATAAAAAAGAATGGATGGGTAATAAAAGGAAGATTGGATCAACAATCAGTTCCTATGACAGGGTGGTTGCTATCCTTCCGGATCTGTCATCAATGATTTCAAAGACCTTTGTCAGTGAAACTGATATAAGTAAAATGAAAACCGGACTAAATGTTAACATAACAGTTAATGCTTTTCCTAAAAAAAGATTTAAGGGTACTGTCTTATCTATTGCCAATATTGGCGAGAAACTACAGAATACGTCGGATAAAGTGTTTGAAGTGCAGATAAAAACAGGCGGTTCTGATCCTTTACTCAGACCATCGATGACAACAATTAACAAGATAATTGTTAATACAATTGATTATGCTGTTTATGTACCTGTTGAATGTGTCCATGCTGGTGCCGACAGTATCTCATATGTTTATACAAAAAACGGAGATAAACAAATAGTTCTCCTCGGAGATTCTAACGAAAAAAATATAGTTATTGAAAAGGGTCTGATTTCCGGCACCATTGTTTACCTGAATAATCCTGAATCACCTGAAAAATTCAATTTGATTGGGGAAGATCTGATACCTGTAATAAAAGAGCGTTATAAGGAGATAAGAGCAGAAAACAGTAGTTACATGAATTAAACCTGAATTATTCTCCAACCTAAAAGAAAAACCCGGAAGACGCTTATCTTACGGGTTTTGCGATTTAAAGAAGTGGTGCCACCAGCCCCACAGGAGTGTTTATGCAGATTGCCGATTGCCAGATAAAATGGTTGTCTGCATATTCAATTAATGCAGTCACAAATAACGTGATATCTATATACTTCCAGTATAATCATGAATTTGCATGTGATTGATTTAAAGGATGCTATAAAATTATATTTTAAGAATAAGCGTCAACGAAAACGTCATCAATGAAACTAATTGATTGAACTTTTATTCAAGGAATCTGCAATTTCAATTACATCATTCCAAACTCTGAGAAAGTTACCTGATAAGATCTTTTTAATATCTTTCTCTGAATAACCTCGTTTAAGCAATTCAAGCACAATTACTGGATAGCCTGATACATCAGGTATATCTGAAGGCTGTGTTGGTCCTATTCCATCAAAATCAGAACCTATTCCGACATAATCTATGCCGGCTATTTCAACAATACGATCAATATGATTCACCAATTCTTTTGAATCTGAAATAATTTTGTGCGTTTTTGCAAACTCCTGTAAATAATCTGATCCCTCATCTGAATACATATTAATATCGTTTAATTCCATGTAAGTGATAGCTTCGTTACAATTTTTAAGACAAACTGAATCAAGGAACATTGAGCCCAGGTTCACCATTATGACACCATTTTTATGTGCAATTGCTTTAATCAATGTATCTGATAGATTTCTTTCAAAACCTGGAACAAAATATCTGCATGATGAATGGGTTGCTATAATCGGTGATTTTGAGTATCGTAACGCCTGAAAGACAGTACTGTCAGTGGAATGTGAAATATCTATCATAATTCCCAGATGATTCAACTCCCTGATTACTTTAAACCCGAAAGGACTTAATCCCTTCCATCGTCGATCAGAGTCAAAATTTGAATCGCTTATTTGATTAGTCTTATTATGACAAAGGGTGACATAAACTATTCCTATATGCTTCAGATATTTTAAATATTCAATGTCTTCCCCTATTGGAGTCCCATTTTCCAGACAAAGAGGAAGTGAAAACAGTCCTTTGCTGAAATTCTTCCTAACATCATCCGGATTACGTGCTAATGCAAATTTATCAGGATAGACTTCTGGATAATGTTCTACAATTTTCAGCATTGAATCAACCATTTTTCGACTATCATCAACATTTAAGCCTGAATTGATATATAATACAGATAAAGCAGCATTTAGTCCTCCTGTATTCGCTCTCACAAGATCAAAATCACCTTTTTGAGTTCGAGTGGATATATCTTCAGGAAAGGCAAGTATCCACTCAGGCCAGTCAATATGAGAATCAATAATAAGGTTTGCCTCACAGATATCCTGAGCCATTTTTAAAAGCTCTACTCCAGACTTTTCAGTTTGCCCGCTTTTGCATGAAGGATAAAAGACACATTGCAAAATTGGTAAAATGAATAAAAGAATCATTCTTCTCATTTTTTTGAACTGATGTTTTGAAAATTTCATAATTGAACCCATTTAATCCTATTTTCCTTAAAAATACTTCATAAAAGTAAATTTTAAGCAAATCTGAGTTAATTATATTATTTGAATTGAAAGTAGAAACACAGGAAATAATTGTTTTGACAATACTTTTAACCAAATCCACAATCCTTTATAAATAATTGGGTAAAATCATTTAGTAGATATTCATTTTCCTTTGGTACTTTATTGGAATCTCCAAGGCTTTCATAATATCTCCCTTTTTAAAGTAAATATGTCTTCCAAGCCTGCTGTAAGGAAACCTGCCTTCTATTTGATACTTACTTACTGTAACTAGAGATACTTTCAGCATTTAAGCAACTTCCTTCCTGGAAAGCAATATATCATAATTACTCTTCTTTTCCTGCTGGAAAAGTATTTCTTTAAGCTCTTCTTTGAAAGCTACTTTAATCATTGCTATAAGATCCTCACGATCATAGTTTGTAACAATAAACTTTTAGGCCATTTGATATGAATGTTTATGCCCAATACCTTGTTTTTAAATAATTAATCAAAGATTGATATTTGTGAGTTGGAAACAATATTCTAAACGAAAAAAAACAAAAGAACAAATACTAATTTGATAATATTAAACTATCATTGTTTTGTATTGTAAAGGAAATTTAGGATTAACTAAATTAATATGTAAAGTGAAACCAGGATTACTAACCAAATGTGTAAGGTTTTTCTAGGACGAGACACTTCCCGTGTATACAAGCTAATCTGCAGCTGGAGAAAAAAAGGAGGGTTTTCAATCTCCCTGGATACCTTTAGAGAGCAATTGGGAATTGATTCCAAGTATAAGTATTATAACGACATCAAAAAACATATCCTGGTTCCTGTTCAGGAAGAACTTTTTGAAAAGGCTGACTGTTGGTTTAATTGCAACTCGGAGGATTTTATAACAAAACAAGGAAATACGGTCACTCATTTAAACTTTAAGGTGATCACTCCTGAATTAATCAAAGAGGATAGCGAGAAAAAAGATTATGTTTTTCACCTTCTCAGGACTCACTTTAAATTCGAAGATAGACATATAGCACAGATTGAGCCAATCTTCAACGGTGCCACAACTAGTGAGATATTACTGAAAATCATGCAATTAAGCGAGTTTGTTTCTAAAGATACTTCTAAAATTACCGATGCAACAGGCTATATTTTGAAATCTTTACTTAATGAATTTGAAAATCCTTTGAGGTTTTAGTTATAATTTTCTCCGAGTCATATATGGGTTATTATAATTTTCTACGAGTTCATGTTATATATTTCTCTGAGTTCTGTTATATATTCCTCCGAATACTGTTATATTTTTCTCCGACTCAAAATGCGCAATCTCCTTATTGTAGACCGTTCTAACATCTCCACAAACTATCCAAATGATTAATCAAATCTTAATCAAACAACTTTTTAAAGGTATTTTTAAGGATAAAAATGAATTTCTTTGCAATACAATGACATTTTGTCAGGGAAAAATGAAATTTGAAAGGAAAATCAGTTAAATCAAACTATAAACATAGGGGCGGGACCTAAAATGTTATAATTTTCTCCGAGTTCTTTTATTATTAAATATTCACTGTTATATATTTCTCCGAGTTCTCTTCTATATAACAAAGTATCAACCATTTACAAAACGCATTTATTTTTCAGTTTTTTCACAAACTACTATACAGCTGATCTCCTTGACAAAAAAGCCCTCTCAATCATTCCACAATTCAATAAATATGCTCTGTGCTTGTCAACCTCTAAAATAAAGCATTCTACAGGAGATATCTTTTACTAAAAAGTACTATTGAAATTATCCGCTTTATTAACTCATTATTATCTAATGACTTATAAATCATAATACTTTTGTGCTTCGCATAGTTTATTCATTTTTAAGAAGTTTTTAAGGGAAAAAACATTGATTAAGAATTTTTTCAAATACAAAATAGGTGTTAATCACTACCATTCCGGCACAAAAGCCCAATCCGGAATGATTGATTAAACATTTTTGCTCCCTTGCAAAAATGAAGAAAAGAATATGACGGCACTATTTACATGGTACCGAAGCGATCAGCGCCAGATCCTGAATAGATATCAACCAATTTTTGACAGCAAATAATTATTAATATCGGAGCTGTTAATCTTCTTAACGTAATGATTATGAGTGCAAAAAGTTTGAAAATAGTTGTTAAAATATTTGTATGTTATCGTATATGGTTGTATCTTTAAGTAAGTTATTTGACTGATATACAGTGTTTTTTGCTCCACGTGGAACCGTATATGATAATTTAATTTAGAAGGTGAGTCACACCGAAAAAACTGTTTATTTTTATGAACTTTATTAATGCAAAATTTAAAAGCAAATGCGCTGAGACCGGCCGGGCAATTGAAAAGGGCGAAAACTGTTTATATGACAGGGTAAATAAAAAAGTTTACTGCAGATCCTCAAAAAAATTCCTGGCAGAGCAGGAAACAGAAAACACCAGCTCTTTTATTGAGTCTCAGGAGAACGCCTATTTTGATAATTTTTGCCTGGCAAACAACATTTAATTTAACCTAAAAGGTGAGTCACACCGTAATAACTGTACAAAAAATGGAAACAAAAGAAAACAAAAAATCAGAAAGAAGATCCTTAAACGATGAATTTTTAGGATTCCGGGGATCTGAAAATTATTACAGACATTCAGACCTCTTTTCAAAATTCGTTTTAACTGACGGGGTAAAGCATATAACTGATAAAATAGGACTGTGCTGGTTTTTAGACACGGTTTTATCTTATCAGGGTGAAAGGGTGGTTAAGGCTATAAAGTTTCAAATTTGGACCCTTGAGAGGCTTGCAGAGGGAGAAAACGCCGGGCAGTGGAAGGTTGTCATGTATTTAGATAAAACGCCTGTTATAACGCAGCTTTTTGGTTCAATTTCGTTAACAGATGATTACGAGGAAAATTTTGACGTTTTTAAAATCTACCTGGCCGATAATGTTTTGTTCCTTCCATCAGAAAACTGAACGGGCGGCTGGCCATTAATGTTTTTGAACATGGGACGATAAAAACCTTAAATTTGTTGAAACATTGGAAATAGATATGAAAGGGGTAATTTTTAGAAACGACTGGCACCTGCTTGGACTAAAACAGATTGATAGCCTATTTAATGAGCTTTTTAGTGATGTTGCTATTCAGCCCAGCATTGAAATTGTCAATCGTTTAAAAGCGCTTGAGGTTTGTTCCCTTGAGATACTGGAGGACCGCAGCAGCTCCACCGTTTACCGCATCCGGCAGACTGATGAAGTCTTTCATATCTTCCAGCCCGGCGGCGATCTCTTTCGCTACACTACAGAGGATTATTACCTGAGGGAACCAATTGATGAACTGGTAAAAGAATATATCAAGAAAGCCCCGGTTTTTAAAATAGAAAAAGTTAGCGACCATAGGGACGTTATCCATCATTTAAAACCTCCAAAATTTCGTGCCCTGTTTGTTGATCGGACCTTTGATAAGGTAGAATGGATCGACCAACCCCCGGAAGATATTTCTCAAATCCCAAAGCTTATGCGAAAAATGGGTGCTTTTTATGCTTCATTTTATAGAAAATAATTTATTATGGCACAAAGAATCTTTAATACAAATTTGACAGGGGAGGAGAGGAGGCGGATCGGGGAGCTCGTTAAAACGCTGCGCACCAATTCAGGAATAAGCCAAAGGGACCTGGCTTTTAAGACCGGCCTTTCCCCGGCACGGATCACCCAGATCGAGAAAGGGACCCTGGACTACCGGATAGACACGCTGATTGTTATCCTGGATCACTTTAGCAGAAAAATTAGTTTTATGTAACAACACTTTTTAGACCCTTCCTACTGCCAAACACAACTTGTCCCGATTTATAGGGATGCTTTTTTGCCTGGCGTGGAATAAGTTCATATACGAAATTATCTTAACTTTGAAATTAAGAGTTCACTTTTATGAAAGCTTTTAATTTATATAGTGATGAAAAACTGATGCAGGAAATCAGGGCAGACAACATGTTTGCTTTTGATGCACTATATGGAAAGTATTGTAAAAGAGTATATAAATTTGGTTATTCTATTCTTAAATCCAGGGAAGAGGCAGAGAACCTTACTCAGGATGTTTTCCTAAATTTATGGGAAAATTGCCACAAAGTAGAGAAAGACTCTTCAATTAAATCCTATATATTCACAATAGCTTATAACTCAGCTATTTCTATTATCCGCAAGAAAGCCAGGGAATCTGAGTTTGTTGAATATTTGAAGTCTGTTCAAGAAATAAACGTGGAGCCTGTCGATGTGGTACTTGAATATAATGAGCTAACAAATAAGCTTGATGAAATAATAAATACATTACCTAAGCGTCAAAAAGAGGTTTACCTGTTGCACAAAGTTGAAGCTCTGAAATATAATGAAATTGCAGAACGGCTACATATTTCTGTAAATACTATAGAAAACCATATGTCGCGAGCTCTTAGAACTATCCGTGAAAAACTGGGCAATTACTCTCTGATTGCCATACTTTTCGTGTTTCTTTTTGTTTGATTGTTTGATCGTTCGATAGTTCAAATGTTCGATTACTGATTACTTCTTACTACTTACTTTTCCTCACCCCTTCACCCTCTTCAACTCTTTCAACTATAAATAATGAAAAATATTTTTCATTAGTAAGTAGTGGTAAAAACAATCTTCTGCGTCTTACTATTAAAAGCTTTCAATAATTAAATTGCAGATATTTGTTTTTCTTAGGTTAGGGTTTGGTTAGTAGGTTAACATGGGTAATGAAGCGCTTCCGGTATATTATCGGAAGTGCTCGTTATTCAAAAAATAAGTAGGAATAGAATATGAATATAGAATTATTAGAAAAGTATTGTAAAAATGCTTGCACGGAGGAAGAGTTGAGTTCTGTTTTAGTATGGTTCGAAACATCTGCAAGAACATCTGAGGGTAAGTCCATTTTATATAAGATTTGGGAAGAAATACCTGATGAAGACGTCAATGACAAAATAAATTTTAATCAATTGCTTGGAAGGATACATCATGAAATTAATCTGACTCAAACGAAAAATCTTTTGGAGGAAGCAGATCAGGATCTTATCAGACACAAAAGGAGGAAAAAATTAATACAAATCTTTACAAGGGCAGCAGCAATACTTTTGTTCCCTGTACTTGGGTTTGGATTATATATGTCTGCTAAATATCAATCAGCAAGGGAAGGCCAGATTTCAGTTAGTCAGGCATATAATGAGGTCTTCTCTTCAGTTGATGCAATCACAAAAGTCACTCTGCCTGATGGTTCAAGTATCTGGCTTAATCATAGCAGCTCATTAAAGTATCCTGCAATGTTCCAGGGGGATAGTCGCGGTGTTGAACTTAGTGGGGAAGGGTATTTTGAAGTATTTCACAATCCTGATAAACCTTTTATTGTAACAGCTGGAGCAATTGATATTAAAGCTCTTGGAACAACATTTAATGTGATGGCTTATCCTGATGAGGACAAAATTGAGACTTCACTAATCAATGGATGTGTTGAGTTAAAAAGAACGGGGTTAAATGGAAGGTCATCTACAGTTTTGAAAATGAAACCAACTGATCTGGCTATTTTTCAGAAAAATAATAATAAATTCTTAGTACGTACTATCAGTGACGACAGATATTTTTCGTGGAAAGAGGGTAAACTTGTATTTAATAAGGAACCAATTAGTGAAGTGGCCAAAAAGTTAAGCAGATGGTTTAATATTGAGATTCAGATTAGAGATACTAAACTACTTGAGCTTACCTATACAGGTACTTTTGTTGATGAAACCCTTCCTCAGGTGATGGAGCTTATAGCCATGGTATCACCGGTCAGTTATACAATTTCAGGCCGGAAAGAAATCAGTTCAGGAACTTTTTCCAAAAGAGTGGTCATCATAAACTATAAAAATAAATAATTATTAACACATTAACCATTAACCATTAACCATTAATTTATTGCTTATGAAACACAACATAATTATGAAAAAAAGCGGGATAGTGTTTGCGCACAATCCCGCCAGACTAAGTACCAGAATTCTGTAAAAAACCTTTGTAAACTTAATCCATTCAAATCTATGAAAAAATTTCGAGATTATTATGGAAGGATTCTGTTAAGTTTCCTTCCAAAAAAAACATTCAGAGTCATGAAACTAACCCTATTTTTATCACTGTTCGCAGTTATTCAACTCTGGGCAACTGAAACCTATTCACAATTGACGCATCTTACCCTAAAGCTTGATGATGTCACGATCTCTGAAGCGCTGAAAGAGATTGAAAATCAGAGCGAGTTCTTTTTCCTCTATAGTCCAAAGCTAATAGATGTTGAAAGAAGAGTGAATATTGATGCGGAGAATGAAACCATTAGGGACATTTTAGCCGGCATCTTTAATGAGAATGTGAAATTTGCTGCTTATGACAGGCAGGTTATTCTCACTCCAAATGAACAATCTGATGTCCTTTCAGACTTTCAACAGCAAAAACAAATAACAGGCACTGTTACGGATGCCGATGGTGCAGGTGTACCTGGAGTGAGCGTTGTTGTGAAAGGAACAACTACAGGTACAAACACTAATGTTGAGGGTAAATTTAGCATTAATGCTGCAAACGATGCTACCCTCGTTTTTTCATTTATCGGCTATATCACACAGGAGGCAGCTGTTGGCAGTCGCGCTTCAATTGACATAACACTTGCTGAGGAGGTGCAACAGCTGGGTGAGGTTGTCGTAACCGCTCTCGGTATCGAGAGAAGCCAGAAAGCGCTACAGTCTTCTATCACCAAGGTCCCGGGTATAAGCCTTACAGGAGCCCGTGAACAGAACCTTGGATCTTCAATGGAGGGACGTGTTGCGGGAGTTAATGTAAGTAAGTCCTCATCAGGACCTTCCGGATCAGCCCGCGTAATTATCAGAGGTAACAAATCAATCGGCGGCAACAACCAGCCGTTGTATGTTGTTGATGGTATTCCGATGGATAACAGCCAGTTTGGCAGTGTAGGTAGATACGGTGGTACTGATGAGGGTGATGGTCTTACCAGTATAAACCCTGAAGACATTGAATCAGTCACTATCCTTAAGGGAGCTGCAGCTGCTGCTCTTTATGGTTCAAGAGGTGGTTATGGTGTTATCAACATAACAACCAAAAAAGGTACACTGAAGAAAGGACTTGAAATGCAATTAAACTCCAACTTTGTATTCGATAAGGTTTACAGGCTTGATGACCTGCAGAGAGTGTATGGTCCTGGTGGTTTAACAAAAAATCCTGCTGACCCGGACGGGCCAATGATTTATACGAAACCTGTAGACCAGAATCAGGCATATAGCTGGGGAGCCGACAATATGTGGGGACCAAAAATGGACGGTTCACAGGTTATCCAGTTCGACGGTGTAATGCGGCCTTACTCTTATGCAGGCGATAACTGGGAACGTTTCTATGAGACAGGATCCACCTGGACCAATAGCTTTGCTATTGCGGGAGGTGGAGACAACCTAGCTTTAAGGTTCTCTTTTTCCGATATGGACCAGAAATCCATCATTCCCAATTCAGGTTTTCAAAAGAAGAACCTCAGTCTCTCAACTAATGGCAAAGTTGGCAAAAAAGTGACTTTCAATGCCAAGGTGCTGTATTCAAATGAAAAAACGAAAAACAGGTCAAGGCTCGGAGACACACCCGGAAATCCTGCTTATGCTATCTGGGGTTTAGCCAGCACTGTTAATGTTATGGATCTTTATGGCGACCCGAAAAAGCCGGGAGCAATTCCTGAAGATGTTACAACTCCTGACCTTAAGATGCCAGGTGAAGAATACGCGCAGTCTAGCAATATCTTTAATCAGAACCCATGGTGGTCAGCATACCAGGACGCGAATGAAGATATCAGGGACAGGATTATTACCTCAGGAAACATAAGATACGATATTACAGACTGGCTGTACGTCCAGGGTGAGGTAGGTATGGACTGGTACACGAGGAATAGCAATTTACTTAGTCCGCAGGGTCAAGGAAATAGACGTGGTGGCAATAAGAGAGAGGAATCGAACTTTGTAAGTGAGATCAACCAGTCATGGATGCTTGGCGCTGATAAGGAATTTGGCAAAATAAGAGTGAATGGCTTTGTGGGAGGAAACAAGATGTTAAAGGAAACAGAAAGAATACGTGCTAGCGGTGAAGGCTTCAACGTTCCTTTCTTTACATCGGTGAACAATACCATATCACGGAGTTTTAGCTACGGTTATAGTAAGGAATGTATCAACTCACTTTACGGGTCTGCTGAAATAAGTTATGGAGGTTACCTTTATATTACTGCTACAGGCAGGAATGACTGGTTTTCGGTGCTGAATCCAGCGAACAACAGCAAATTCTATCCATCAGTTGGTGGTAGCTTTGTATTTTCCGATGCTTTCAGCAATATACCCGACTGGCTCAGTTTTGGTAAGTTAAGGGCAGCCTGGGGACAGGTGGCAACTGCAAACGTGGGTGCATATGCTGTAAATCCGGCCTATACACTTATAGGACAGGGACATCTTAATATCCCAATGGGAACATTCGCATTCGGTAATACTATTCCAAACCCGAACCTGACCCCAGCTTTGTCATCTGAGATTGAAGTTGGTACAGAGTTGATGTTCCTGAAGGGAAGGGCTGGTATTGAATTTACTTATTATTCCCAGAAAACGACTGATGATATTTTGTCAGCAACAATTTCGAACGCTTCAAGCTTCAGTTCAACATCTGTTAACGTTGGGGAACTTAGAAACAAAGGTATTGAGATCTTACTCACGGGTACTCCGTTACAGGGTAAGATCACATGGGATGTATCTCTGAACATTTCAAGTAATAAGAATTTGGTGGTTGAACTGAGCAAAGGTGTAACCCGTGTCTTTGTTGAAGAGCCCCGTACATTCACTGCTGCTGTATATCAGGTTAAGGGATACCCGTTTGGTATGATCCTCGGATATAAACAAGTAACAGACCCTGCTACTGGTAAAAAAGTTTATGATGCCAACGGCTACCCTGTCAGATCAGCTGTCTATGAGATACTTGGCAATGGTGTTGCAAAACTGACCGGTGGTTTCAGTAACACACTGTCCTGGAAACGCATCAGCCTTGATGTTCTTATTGACTTCAAATCCGGAGGCGATATCTACTCCGGAACAAATGTATACCTGACCCGCATGGGTTTGCATAAGCAAACACTTGCTTACCGCGAAGGTGGAATGCCGATTGAAGGAGTTATTCAGAAAGGTACGGCAACAGACGGCAGTCCTATTTATGAACCGTTATCTATAACTCTTAACCAGGAACAGACATATAACTATTGGCGTAACCTTGCCAGTCGTGCCCAGGAGAACTTCATATATGATGCTTCATTTATCAAGCTGAGACAGGTTTCTATCGAATACAGCCTGCCTCCTGCCATAATGGCTAAATTGCCACTCGCCAATATAGCTGTTTCGTTTGTAGGAAGAAACCTTGCGATCATTTACAAGAATACAGAGAACATTGATCCTGAATCAACCTATACAAACAGTGGCATGCAGGGTATTGATCAATTTCCCCTACCCGGAACGCGCAGCTATGGTTTTAACGTAAGGTTAACTTTCTAACCTAAAAAAATGAAAAAAATGAAATATATATTAAAACTGACTTTAAGTACGCTGTTTATTTTTGTGATGGCAGCGGGATGCGATACTGACGAGCTGCACAAGGTGAACCTCAATCCGAATGCAGTGAACGAGATCAACATGAACTATTTCTTTACCGCAGCAGAGCTTGGCATAGCATCTCACGGATCTCAAGGTGATGCTACCTTATTCGACTGGAGAACCAATGTTCGAGTTGGTATATATGCAATACAACATGCTGCATCCACAGGATCGTATCCAGGTGAGAAGTATTTTGATTCTGACATGGAAGCACTTAGTCTCCCATACACGCTTTTTTACATGGATGCTTTAAAGAGGACTGCCGAGATACTCACACAGACGGGTGAAGGCGGATTTATGGAAGGAAGGCTTGTTAATACGCGCGAGGCTTCAAGAATTATCAGGGTATTTGAATTTCACCGTCTTACCGACTGGTTTGGAAGTGTTCCCTATTCAGAAGCCAACAAGGGATTAGAAGGAGTTTTCCAGCCAAAGTTTGACAAGCAGAAAGACATTTATGTAGATATGCTTAAGGAGCTTGATGAGGCATGCGCTGGATTTAATGCATCAGATTTTGATTATGCAGGATTCAAGGCTGCAGACTTTATCTTCAATGGCGATATTGCAAAATGGAAGAAGTTTGGCTATTCACTCATGCTTAGGCTTGCCATGAGGGTGTCAAATGTAGATGCAGCAATGGCTAATACTTATGTAACAAAGGCTGTTGCAGGCGGAACAATGGCCAGTAATGATGATAATGTATGGGTAGGAATGGCACTTGGACCAAGTGAATATACGAATCAGAATGGTCTATCACGCACTTTTTATCCCGGTGACGGTAGTCAGTGGGCTACAGCCTTTCTTAGCAGTACGCTTATTGACCAGCTTAAAGGGACCGATAAGGCAAGCACGGCTGATGATGATCCAAGACTTACTATTTTTACAAATGGTCCTATGATATGGTCAGCAAATAATCTTGGTGTGTTCAGAGATCCTAATCCGCTTAACTGGATAGGACTTCCTCCAGGATTGAATGGCGCAGATGTCAATAACATTTTTGGAGGCGGTAACCCTGTTAATAATTACGATATCTTTTGCTGTGTAAACCCTAAAATGTTTCAGGATGATGAGCCTTATCAGATCATGAATGCTGCCGAATCAGAGTTCCTCAAGGCTGAAGCTCTTGTAAGAGGGATAGGCTCAGGGATCACGGGTACCGCGCAGTCGCATTATGAGGCCGGCGTTAAGCTTGCAATGCAGCTTTATGTTGTATATGATGCTTCATTAGTTGTAACAGATGAACAGGTAAACACGTACCTTACTCAATATCCATATAATGAAGCAACTGCTCTGGAGCAGATCGGCACACAGATGTGGCTGAGCAAGTATATGATGTGGATAGATTTATGGTCTGATTGGAGAAGAACCGGTTTCCCAGTTCTTGTTCCAACTAATTATCCTGGTAATGCAACAGGAGGAACAATACCAAGGAAACTGTTGATTCCTCCCCTGGAAGCTGCCGGAAATCCGAATTATGAATCTGGAGCAACAATGCCTGATAGAATGACTACCAGAGTATGGTGGGATGAAGGCGCTGAATAATTAATTCAGACTTTAATAAATCATTAATCGAGAATGATATATTTGTTTCAAATAACGCGACCAACGGCGAAAAAAATAGTTTTTCGAGGTGCCCTAAATATATAGTCCTCTATAACCGATCATTTATTATTATTATTAAACCGATAGATTTATGAAAACTTCAAGACGTGATTTTATTCTGAAAAGCACCGTGGCTGCCTCCGGATTAGCTCTGCTGCCGGCGTCTGCTGTGCTTGCATCAAAAAAAGAGAAGAATAAGCCGGAAGGCCCGGTCATTGTGGATCCTAAAAAAGCCCTTACAGGTACCTTTGTGACCCTTGGGCGTAAGCATAATTGGTCTCAGACTCAATGGGACAGTCAATTCCAGGAAATGAATGACATCGGGATGGACACGGCTATAGTTCAGTTCGCAGCAGTTGATGGCGTTGCATGGTTTGATACTTCCGCAAGCCACATTAAAACCATATACCCGAATGTTATTCCAATGCTTCTTGCTGCAGCAGAAAAAAAAGAGATGTCTGTTCACTTAGGCCTCGATTTCAGCAAAGAATACTGGAAGAATGCGACCAACAAAGAATGGTTGCAGTTGCACGCTGACAGGGCCAATGCAGTTGCAACTGAACTTAGTACACAATTCGGAGATAATCCTGCTTTAAAAGGTTGGTATATTTCACATGAGCCTTCGGCAGGTGCTTATCACTCAAAGGAACTTTTAGTATTGCTTAAAGATAATCTTATCAACAGGATATCTGATTATTTACATACGCTTGACTCCAGGCCTGTATCTATATCACCCTTTTGGAACTCCACATCAACTTCACCTGAACAGCTCAAAGACTTTATGGCTGGACTAGGCAAGACTAATTTGCAGATAATAATGTTACAGGATGGTGTTGGAGTTAATCATGTAACTCTTGATAAAGTTGGTCAGTACTATATGGAAGCTGACAGGGGCCTATTTGAAAATACGGGTTATAAAGGAGAGTTTTGGACCGACATTGAAACTTTCAGTTTTGCTCCCCAGGGGCCACCAACTATGGACAGGCTTAAAATACAACTTCGGGAAGAGATGGCAACTCCCCATATATCAAAAGCAGTATGCTTTATATACTATGGTAATATGAGCGCTGACTCATCAAAGGACTATGCGGCAAAGTTTAGAAATGAATACATTCGCTTTATTAAAAGCATGGAATAATTTAAAATAGTTCGTTAAACTATTAAGCTGCCATAGTGGCGTATAGTATAAGTTCTTTGACATAGTTCTGATTTTTGGCAGAGTATGGGTAAATGCCGAACACATCAAAAAAACGGTTTAGCAATAAAGTGTTGTGATTCATTGTTTTAATATCAGACATTGAGAACGCATCTCTTTGTTGCTTTGGTATGCTCAACCAATGGATTGCCTTGGCAATGTTAATAGAAGTCAGAGAAGCATTAAACTGGAAGTGTAATTTGTTTTCACTTCTGGCCTGTGAGTCATTGAGTCCTGTGTGTTGTTTTCCATCACGGTAAAGGAACTCGATCTGGAAAACGGCTCTGATAATAGAGCAACAAAGCTTTGGTGGGATAAAAAACATGCAAACTAAACTATAGATATTCAGAGTATTGAAATTAAATGTGAATTCTTTTCTTTCAATACTCTGTTTTTCCTTCTGAAAATTATAAGCCTATAGGTAAACTTAAGCTTATTTCTCCTTTCATAAATATTTATTCCGTAAAAAAATCGAAATGGAAAAACAAAAATATTCACGACGTAATTTTATAAAACTTAACTCTTTAACCAGCCTGGGAGTACTTACAATAGGTAGTTCATTGGGTTGTAAAAAAGGGGTTATATCATCACAAAATGCAAAGTCTTCTCAGGAGAAGATCAGTACTATTGCCGGAATAAGTCTTGAACAACTCAGTGTCAAATACAGAACAGAACTCTTCGACAATTTCATCCCAAACATGGATAAGTATGCTGTTGACCATGAATACGGAGGAGTTATGTGCTCTCTGGATGTAAGGTCAGGAGAACTTGCAAACAAAAATAAAACTGCCTGGTTTGTTGGCAGGGGAATGTGGGTTTATTCTTTCCTGTACAATAACCTGGATAAGAATCCCCGTTATCTGGAGATAGCGGAAAAGTCAAAAGACCTTCTTCTGAAACTTCAGCCAACGGACAAAAGTTTCTGGCCGGCAAGGTTCACAAGGGAAGGGAATCCTCTTTCAGGTCCCGGTGATATATACGGAAGTCTTTTTGTTGCAGAGGGTCTGTTTGAGTATGCCAAAGCTTCAGGAGAAAAAAAGTACAGAGATCTTGCGAAAGAAATCATATTTGATTGTGTCGAAAGATATGACCGGCCCGATTACAATTATGACATAACCTATCTCAGGGGAGCACCATCAATTCAGGGTCCCAGGGTATTGGGCCATTGGATGATCTTTTTGAGTTTATCCACGCAGATGCTTAAACATGAACCTGACCCGGATATGGAAAAGCTTGCTGCACGGAGTGTGGATGCAATTATGAACCATCATGTCAATAAAGACTATGGTCTGACAAACGAGTACATTAATCACGATTTCAGCTTACCGGATAATGAGTATGCACAATTTTCTGTAATAGGACACGGACTTGAAACACTTGCCTTCGTGATGTTCGAAGCAGCACGTACAGGGGATACAGGGTTATTCAATACTGCAGAGGCCGTCTTTAAAAGACATGTGGATGTTGCTACTGATGCCCTGTATGGCGGATATTTCAACTCACTCCAGCATGTGAATAATTATACATGGTCTGTAAGAAAATCTCTCTGGTGCCAGCAGGAAGTCCTGAACGGAACCCTCTTTTTAATTGAGCATAAAGGTGATGAATGGGCACAACGGCATTTTGAAAGAACCGATAAATACATTTATGAAAAGTTCTTCAATAAAAACAATAAATTCTGGCATTCGGGAGGTGACAGGAAAATGGCTGATCCAAACCTGAGCCTTTTAGAGCATTATCACCATGCCCGTCAGCTCATGCTGGGAATTCTTTCTATAGAACGAATGATTAAAAGGGGAGGAATTATATCAGGTTTGTTTGCTTAGACGACTAAATATTCCGATTGATACGCGGAACTTTTCACTGCGGATCCAAATGCACTATAGCATAAGTTCTAAAGTAGGAAAGTAGGGTATTAGGAAACAGTAAGTTTGAGATAATCGATTGTACCAATTACAGCAGGAGTGTAGAGAACTTCAAGATATTGGCAAATAAATTAATTAAAATAGATTAAAATCAACGTGCTATTAAGCTTTATTAAACCATAAATTCAATTAAAGAAAGTATCATGAATGATATATCAAGAAGGAAATTTATAAAGAATACAGGTACGATGGCTACTGGATTCACTATTATATCCAGTAATGTACTGGGTAAAACGTTAGGTTATACTGCACCGAGCGATACATTAAATATAGCCGGCGTTGGGATTGGAGGAGTTGGAAGGCGTAACCTTGCAAATATGAAATCCGAGAATATAATAGCCTTGTGTGATGTGGATTGGCATTATGCAGAGAAGACTTTTAATGATTATCCAGATGCCAAACGATTTAAGGATTGGCGTGAAATGTTTGATGAATTGGGAAAATCCATCGATGCTGTAATGGTTGCCACGCCAGACCATACCCACGCGGGAGTAACTGCTCATGCTATTACTCTTGAGAAACATGTTTATACACAAAAGCCGTTGACCCATTCTGTGTACGAATCTCGGCTGCTTACAAAATTGGCTAAGAAGTATAAAGTTGCGACTCAAATGGGAAATCAAGGTAATTCATTTGATTGGTGCCGACAAATTGCAGAATGGATTCAAACAGGAATCATAGGTGATGTTTATGAAGTTCATTGTTGGACCGATCGTCCAATTTGGCCACAAGGATTGGCAGAACCTAAAGGAGGAATGAAAATTCCAAAAACTTTGGATTGGGATTTATGGATTGGGCCAGCAAAAAAGCGCCCATATGACCAAGCATATGTACCATGGAACTGGCGTGGATTTTGGGATTTTGGAACAGGAGCATTAGGTGATATGGCATGTCATATTATGGATCCTCTGTATTGGGCATTGGACTTAGAGTATCCTATTAGTGTTTCTGCCAGCTCCACATTAGCTAACCTTTATTCTCCTCCACAGGCACAAATTGTAACATACACTTTTCCTGAACGACTTTCTAAAGCAAATGTAAAAATGCCTAAGGTCAAAGTTTATTGGTACGACGGAGGATTGTTGCCGGATCGTCCCGAAGAATTAAAAGATGGCGAAATGATGGGAGATTCTAATGGCGGTATCATTTTTGTTGGTACAAAAGGGAAAATAATGACAGGCTGTTATGGAATGAATCCAACCTTATTACCAAAATCGGCGATGGCACATTTTAAACAACCTGAACCCAGCATCCCACGGATTAAAGGAGGCAATGGTGATATATGGAAAACCAATGCACACGAGCAAGATTGGATAAGAGCTTGTAAAGAATCTCCTGAAAACAGAATAGAATCCTCTTCTAACTTTCAATTTTCAGGTCCATTTAGTGAAATGGTGGTCATGGGAGTTTTGGCAGTAAGATTATCCGGACTGCAGGGATTGCATAGAGAGTTGATGTGGGATGGGAATAGGATGGAGTTTACTAATATAGCTGCAAATGATAAAATTAAAATTGTAACGGTCGATAATTATGCAGTCATTGATGGAGATCCCCGCTTTGATAGAAGATTTGCTGAATTTAATGCAAGGGAAATGGCAGATGAATGGATTAACCATACATATGAAAATGGGTTTAGTTTACCTGACATGCCAAATAATTAGGATTTTTACCAATTAAAAATAAAAACAAACCGTATGAAAATTACAAACAAAATATTGTTTTTCATGATGATTTCACTTTGGTGTGCATGTGGTTCATCAAACTCTCGGACAACGGCTGAAAAGCATGATTGGAAACTATGCATGCAATCGTATACTTTCCATTTGTTTACAGTGACAGAAGCATTGGAAAAAACTCATGAATTAGGAATTAAATATATCGAGATTTTTCCAGGACAAAAACTTGGGGGAGATTTTGGTGATGATAAATTCGATTATAATCTTAGTGCAGAGAATCGTGAGAAGATAAAAGAATTTGCGGTATCAAAGGGAATAAAGATTGTATCTACAGGAGTGCTTGTTCCCGAAACAAATGAATGGGAAAAGATTTTTTCATTTGCAAAAGATATGGAAATGGAGTATATCAGTGCAGAACCTGCTCATGAAGATTGGAATTTAGTAGAAGACTTAGCTGAGAAATACAATATTAAAGTTGCTGTTCATAATCATCCAAGTGAAAAATCATATTGGAAACCTGAAATTCTTTTGAATGATATCAAAGATAGAAGTAAATTGTTAGGATCATGTTGTGATGTAGGTCATTATAAAAGGATGGGTTTAGAACCAATCGCCTGCTTAAAAGAATTAGAAGGGAGAATCATCGCTTTTCATTTTAAAGACATTGCACCGAAAGATCCTGATGGGCAACTTGAAGATGTTGTTTGGGGGCAAGGGATATTAAATGTAAAGGGGATAATGGAAGAACTAAAGAGACAGAACTTTAAAGGTTATTTCACTGTTGAGTACGAAGCAAATTGGGAGAATAATATTCCTGAGATAAAGAAATCGATTGAATATTTTAATCAAGTTGTTGATGAAATATTCAAACTTAGTCGGTCACAACTATAAATTTATATTATATGACTATCGGTTATGATTAATAATGTTTTGATAATTTGTAGTAACACAGGCGATTAACAATCTGTCAAATACTTGATCGCCAAAATTTCTTCGATTCACTTTGTAACAGAACTCATCCAAGTAATCTTGTGCGTATTTCGAAGATATCATGTGATGAACTCCTAGTAATGTACGTTTAGCATTACTTATCATTGTATGAACCTAGGGCAGTACCTTTCCAGCATCTTTTGGTTTTATAGTCAGCGGTATATGACACCAAATCTGTTCTTTTATCTTTGAGTAACTTCTATAATTATCAGTTTTTACAACAGTATCATATTTAATATTTTCCGAGACTTTATCGCCAACTGTTTTTCCTTTAAGATTATCAACAACGAGCATCTTTACATATCTGAACTTTGTTGGTTTATTGTACTTCTTCAAATTCCCAAAATCGTGAACAGTTGAAGCCATTACCATTACTGTGGATTGTTTCTGACTACCCCGTCCTCGTTTCTTGGGTGCAGCCTTTTCATCTTCATCTTTTTCTGTATCAACGCTTTCAAAAAAACCTTCATCTAACTCGACAATTTTATCCAATTGGTATTTACTGTCCCTGGATCCCATCGTTTTCCTGAGCTTCTGCATCATATACCATATTGGTTCGTAAAATTTATGCCCAATTTGTCTTTGCATTTCCAAAGCAGAAAAGGTCTTTTTAGTACTTGTTAATAGATGAATCGCTATAAACCAATGTCTAAATGGGAGGTTACTTGCTTGCATCACTGTTCCGCTTCTTAATGTAGTCCTTGTTTTACATTTCTTACATTGGTACTGTTCTAATGCCTGCAACCAATAATGATCGTTGCTTCCACATTTCCTACAAATGACACCCTGCGTATCTCTAAATTCCTTAAATTTGATCCTGCATGAGGATTCATCCGGAAATGACTCAATAAATTTGATTAGATTCATGGCAAATATTTTCCTATAATATAATCATTTAGTTATCATTCCCGACACTCATATTATATTATTATGAGTTCTTCACGCAGAGATCTCATAAAGACTGCAACTGTACTGGCTGCAGGAAGCGATTTACCTCTCAATGCATTATCAAAAGCGAGGTTAGGCATCTCTCCCAACGATAAGATACAAGTCAGCCTTATTGTAGCAAACCAAATGTGTGTAAGGTTTTTCTAGGACGAGACACCATGTATTCGCAGTGTAATGTGACCACTGGATCGCGGATTAAATTGACCACCCCCTTTTATCTCTTCCTTCAGTAATTTTTATCATGGTCGTTAGTTTGCCAAAACTGCTTAATTTTTATAACTTGGAGTTCAATAATATTAATTAGTCTTTTAATTTTACAATACTGTTGAAAATCAATCCTTAATAGTATAAAATGAATGATCTAGATTCTTATAAAAGTTTTTACGATATATATATTGACGAATTCTTGCAGCATTTTTTTTCATTAATAGTCATTATGTAAATTTTATCCACTTAGAAATATAGATATGGGGGGAAATAAAATTTCAATATTTTTCAAGCCCTTTCGTAGATTTAATGGATTAGTACTATTGAATGTTTCAGGACTGGCGCTCGGACTAGCTAGTGTTATATTCATTGCTATTTGGATCAGTCATGAACTCAGTTATGACAGGTATTTTAACAATGCTGCCAGGATATACCGGGTTGAATCACTGTTAAATTTTTCAGGCACTCCGTTCGTTTGGACAGTTGCTCCAGCTCCGGTGGCAGAATCAATTCTAAATGACTTTCCGGAAGTTGAGGATGCTGTAAAACTGAAATCAGGTTACCAGGATGTGGTGAAAGTTGATGACAAGTTGTATACCGCTAAAAATCTTTATTATACTACCAATTCATATTTCAATATTTTCTCAACAAAAATAATCTCAGGTGATCCTTCCAGTTTGCTTGTAGGTCCCGTAAAAGTGGTTATATCAAGGCATATAGCAGAGATTTTATTTGATGAAAAAGATCCTGTTGGAAAATCCATCTTGCTGAACAATGTGGATCTTTTGACTGTCTCAGGTGTTATAGAGAACTCTCCCTCAAATACACATTTGAAAGTTGATTACCTGATATCATTTTCATTACTGCAAAAAGGAGACAATAAGTTTGATAGTTGGAACCAGTTTGATTATATTACTTACATTTTGCTGAAAGAACAGACTGATGCAGAACAGTTCAATAATAAGATCTCAGGTTATTTGAAGACAAAAAGCAAGGATGTATCTGCAACGCTTTTCCTTAATCCCCTTACCAGGCTTTACCTGTACCGTGATCCGGGATTTGAATCCGTAATCTACCCTTCGTCCGACAAAGGACCAATAACCAGAGTTACATTGTTCGCTGTTATCGGGCTTGTGCTTCTGTTGATTGCCTGTATCAACTTTATTAACCTGTCAACCGCCTTTGCTGCACAGAGGGCCAAAGAAATAGGCATCAGGAAGGTAAATGGGGCAAGCAAGGCTAATCTTGTTATACAGCTGTTTGGAGAATCACTTTTACAGACCTTTTTGGCAACTATCGCTGCTTTAATTATAGTTATTCTCATGCTACCTGTTTTTATCAAAGTCAGCGGATTGGAACTTGATCTGGCAGACCTGTTTTCATTCAGATATGTAAGTATCTATCTTGCTTTGGCATTCATTACCGGACTAATAGCCGGTATGTATCCCGCACTTATACTTTCCTCTTTTAATCCGGTGAAGGTGATCAAACCATTGCCGGAGGATACTGTACAAGGTTCCGGTTTGAGGAAAATACTGGTTGTAACACAGTTTGTGCTATCGATTATTTTTATTTTCTGCATCCTTGTCATGAACAGACAAATAAGTTATATGCGGCACAGTGATCTTGGTTTTAATAAAGACGGGGTAATGGTTATCTATCCTCAAATCAAACCCGATAAGGTAGATGTAATTGCGGCTCAGATTGAGGAAATACCCGGTGTAAATAAGGTTGCCCTTGGAGGCAATGTTCCTGTGAATATGGGCAACTTCAGTACATTAAAAAAATGGGATGGGAATATCTCAGGGAAATCTTTAAAATTTCATCTGATGCAGGTAGATGACAGGTACCTGGATCTTTTTGATATTAAGCTCACTGACGGAAATAAATTTAATACCAGTTCAACTGGTAATGAAGTAATTATTAATGAAACAGCAGTAAAGAAGATGGAAATGGAAGAGCCGCTTGGTAAATTTATATGGTTGGGTGATGTCAGGTATACAATTATAGGTGTTGTTAAAGATTTCCATTTTCACAAACTGAAAGATGAGATTCTTCCTGTTTTTATTTATAAAAATAAGGATTGGTGGATGAAAAGGATTTTTGTGAAGCTTGAACCTGGAAATCATTTTAAGATTGTCGATAATATTGTTGATCTCATAAATAAGAGTACTCCAGGATTTCCTGCAAGCTATATATTCCTCGATCAGGAGGTTGACAGATATTATGATGAGGAAAAAAGATTAAGTGCGCTTATCAATGCAGCTACTTTTCTTAGCATTGTCATATCATGTATAGGACTTTTCAGCCTTACTGCCTTTACAATCCGAAGAAAACGTAAGGAGATAGGTGTAAGGAAAGCTTTTGGGGCAACTGCAACCAGTGTTTTATTTATGCTTCAAATGGATTTTGGTAAACTTGTATTATTAGCTTCAGTTATTGCATTACCGGCAGGATACTATATTATTAAACAATGGTTGCATTCCTACGCATATCACGTTGAGCTAAATCCATTTTATTTTTTGACAACAGTTCTCCTTATTGTCATAATTGCAGTATTAACATTAGTATTTCATACTCTCAGGGCTGCTAATCTGAATCCGGCTCAGTCGCTTAAATATGAATAGAATACAGAAGTATATTGAAATGCAATGACTAATAGTATGAGATTGAAGAAGACAACTGTTTGTAATATTTTAATTTATCTTTTATCTGATAATTATGGTGGTCAACATATCCGGAAAGACTTTTTCATCCTGATCCCCAAAGGATGGAAAGCACAGCCTGACACTGTTTTTCCTCCTGAAAGGACGAGAACCATGTCAGCACACGAAATGGCTCATGAATTCGTTTACCAAATTAATCCTGCTGTAAACGGGTGGGTTACAGAAGGTATCGCAAAGTTTGAAGAAACAGCAGTTTTCAATGAGCAGATCAGGAAAGCAGGATTTACATGGGGAATCGGAAATACGATTAAGGAAGGCAAAGGTCCTAAGTTCAGTGAATTAATTTCCGTAAAGAAAATAACATCTTCATCTATGGGCCTGGATTATTTATTTGCGGCCACTTTTTTTGATTTCGCATCTACAAACTATGAGTATAAGAGTATAGTTGAATTCATTATCTCAAATAACTTTAATTCTTTATTCGAAAAATCGGAGAATATGATTTGGAAGAAATGGGGTCAATTTCTTAACTTAAAATATTACTAGTTCTATAATTCTTAAATTTTATATGATGAAAAAAATCCTGAAATCCATAAGTCTGATTCTATTGGGAATAATGATTCTATCTCAAACTAATTTAGCTCAAAGAGAATCCGCACATGATTCTATTAATCCCCCAGTATTCCCTATAATATCTGGACTTCATACCTTGTCCATTCATGTAAGAGATACAATTACTCACGATTCTGTTTATAATTTTTTAACAGGCAAATTAATGCTTCCCATATATTATGCTCCTGAAAAGTATGGTCATCAAAAATATGCCGGAGTATACGCTGGGAATATGGTATTAGAACCTTGCGGTCCTTTTCCCGATATTAATTACGCTAACGATAATTTCAGATCCATTTTCTTTGGAATTAATTTTGAGGTTTATAAATCTTTAGCTGCAGGCGAACAGAAGCTTAATAACCGTGGCTTTACGCGTCAGGTTAACAAAGGCTCCATCTACATCAGAGATAGCATTTTATGTAATGAAAACGTCTTTTTGGCTCTGTATGAAGTGACAGATAAGGGAAAAAGGGATTCACTTCAAAATACAATGATTACCAATGGAAAAAACAACCCCGGCATTGAATACATCAAAGAAATATTTATTGCTTACAATGAGGAAGTTAACTTACAGAGATGGAAAGAATTTCTCTATCCTTTGGAATTCGCGAATAAAGGTATATGTCAAATTAATGATTCACTTACTATATATTTTACCAGAGGAAATATCAACGAAGTGAAGGGGATCACATTTAAGGTAAAATCTTTAGCTAAGGCAAAACAATATTTTAAGAACAATAACCTTTTAGTATTCGCTTCTGGTGAAAAAATCAATTTGAGCTCAACTCAAACCTTTGGTTTATTAATATATTTTACCGACGAGGAATGAGAGTATTTTTATAATTTTCACTACCTGGTATAAATGAAAACTTTGTGCCATTTGCCTGGACAAATGCAAAAGCCTCACCAGCCCTTATCAGACGGCAACAGATTTTTCTGCCAGCCGTTGGCAAACATTTAAAGGAACAATCATGAAGAAAATTCTTATAACCATATTAGCATTTAATTGCTCATTGGCATTTTCCCAGTATTCCGAATCAGATAAAAGGTTTATTTTGGAAACATTTGCTGAACTTTACGAATTATGTACCATAGATGACAGCCAAATGTGGGGAATTAATCTTGACCTTCCATGTATGTTTATCGACAAAGAAACCAGGATGATTATAGCAAATAAACCAGATAAAGAGGGTTTACTTGTCAGGGAAGGGAAAATCTATTCTGGTATTTATTCAGAGAATAAAGCTTTGGGTAGTTCATTTACTGTATATGGCGGGACAGTTTATGCATACGTGACACATCCTTTCCTATTTCCGGAATCTTATCTAAAAGTGCAGCTGATGCATGAAATCTTTCATATTATACAAGATAGCTTGAAATTAAATCCACCTCAATTATTTTTCAAAAATGCTCATTTAGATGATATTAATGCTCGGATATACATGAAGCTGGAATGGTTAGCATTAGAAAAAGCACTCACTGCCAATAGCGCAGAAGAGAAGAAAGAGCACATTGCCTATGCACTGAAGTTCAGGTCCAAACGCAGGTCAATGTTTGAAAATGAATCTAAGGAAGAGAATTATTTTGAGTTGAGCGAAGGAATGGCAGAATATACAGGGCATCTTATAACCAGTAAAACATTTGATGATTATATTAACAGTATACACTATACAGCAAAGACCATAATACCGCTCGATTATTATGCAACTACTTTTGCCTACTATTCTGGTTGCCTCTATGGAGGCTTATTATATACCTATGATAAATACTGGAATAAAACATTAAATCTATCTGATGACCTTGGCGAGATCTTACTTCATAAGAGTGGAATTTTCGAATTAGATACTTTGATATACAATGATTTCATTGATATAAATTATAACATTGCTGATATCAAAAGAGAAGAAATTGAGAAAAGAGATAAAAAAGAAAAGTTAATATTAGATTATAAACATAAATTTCTAGTGGATACCGTACTGATTCTTAAACTTGAAAAATGGGAAATGCAGATGTTTCCAACTGGAATTATGCCATTAGATTCGTTGGGTATGGTACATCAGAAAATAAATCTATTTGATAACTGGGGTAAATTAACGGTTAGTGATGGTGGATGTTTATTAAATGGAAATGAAGCATCGGTTCCGGCTAAAAATATTAAATCAGAAAGAAAAAGAATTTATACTGAAAATTGGGAATTAATTATTGATGATAATTGGACCATTGAAATTAATAATGGCAATTATATACTTCAGAAAAAATAAAACGCATGAAAATTCTGTATAAGCCAAATATCTCTATAATCGGGGCAGCACATATACTTATTTGCCAGGCAACTTGCCAGCCTGCCTGAATGACATGCTACTTATTATAACTGTTTTCAGATTACTCTACTATTAAACCTATTAGTTAGGGAGTATCATTTGAAAATGCAAGAATTACTACCACCCATTTCTCTATCATCTTCAGTTATTAAAGAATGAATCATATTAATATTTGAGGTCCATCTATATCTATTTAGCTTCGCTCTTCACAAATCAAACCAGATTATGATAGAGCTTAATTTTGTAGCTATTGGAAAGATACCAGGAGAAGCGATCTTTATTCATAAGGATGATACAATACACCTTGATAATCCGTACATCTGTTACGGTACTACTTATACCACCTTTTGATATTGATGCGATCCCCAGTACTCTATTTGTCATAGTTAATCGCATGACCTTAAATTCTTTATAATGTTCTGTTGAATCCAGGTCCCAAGTTTCCATAAATATGTCAAATGCCTCCTTTGAACATTTAACCTGTAGTCTCTCTGAAGCTTTGACCTTAGTCCTATAGACAAGTCTCACTTCAGATATTGTTGTCTGTTGTGTTTTCATATTAACATGATTAGTGAATGAACAGAAATGACAAGCTGGATTAACAAATCCTATGGGGGAACGAATATTTTCCTTAATTAGTGGTACCTTTAGAAAGTCTTTTATGTATATAAAATAAGCCAAAATCTCTCTTTTAAATGCGGCAATTAAAAATCATCGAGCAGGTTACCAACAGGGAGAGTCCATCCATGGACAAATACCTGCGCGAAGTAGCCATGTTTAAGCTGATTACTCCAGAAGAAGAGGTTGATCTTGCCAGAAGGATACACAAGGGGGACTTGGGAGCACGGGATTGTTTGGTAAATGCAAATCTCAGATTTGTTATATCTGTTTCAAAGCAGTATCAGAACCGGGGGTTGAGTCTTCCCGATTTGATCAATGAGGGAAATCTTGGATTGATCGAAGCAGCACAACGATTTGACGAAACGAGAGGTTTTAAGTTTATTTCCTATGCCGTTTGGTGGATAAGGCAATCTATTATACTGGCTGTGGCAGGATCCACAAGAATTGTACGGCTCCCACTAAACAGAATAAATCATATTAATAAATTAAAAAGGAGCAATGCTGAACTGGAACAAAAGTACGAAAGAGAACCAACTTTCCTTGAGATTACACAGTCATTAGAGCTAACACCTACTGACGTGGCAATAGCCTTAAAAAACGATGGGTGGAATATTTCATTGGATGCCCCGTTTGTAAAAGGTGAAGAGGGGAACATGTATGACGTTTTATTAAGCGAAGATGCTTCCAGCCCTGATAAAGAATTACTGACGGATTCACTAAGGAAAGAAATTGATAGAGCTCTTAATACCTTAACACGAAGAGAAGCTGATATTATCAGATTATATTTTGGAGTAAACGGTATACAAGAGCATACACTCGGGGAAATTGGTGAGGAACTTAATCTATCAAGAGAAAGGATCAGACAGATCAAAGAAAAGGCGATCAGAAGATTAAAGTGTACTACGAGATGTAGAATATTAAAAACCTACCTGGGTTAGCTGACTGGTTTCTTAGGAAGAATATATAGATCACTGAATTTTATTATTTCAATTTGAAAAAATACTTTCTTATTTGCCTTTTACCATAATAAGGTACCTCAATCTTATCCAAAACTTTTAGACCTAATTTCTTAAATAATAAGTAAAGTGAGCGTTTTGTAAAAGGTTTATAAATTTGACAATTTATATCAAAGTTTTTAAGAGCATTGATTTCAGTTTTAACCAATTCTTTGATGTTAGTATTGGGATTGGGGAAATGTTCGATAACATAAATTGATTTTGCCACTCTTCGTGCTTCAATTAATACAGATTCAGGATCTTCACAATGGTGTAATGTTTCATTTAATACGGAAACATCAAATTCTAAATTATCAAATGGTAAATTCGTGCCATCATAAATCACAAACGGCAACTTTTTTCTTTTTCTGATATCGACAACATCTACTGTATTATATCTAACCTTAGGATAAATCTCAGCAATAATATGGATAGGTATTGATGTTCCGGTTCCAATATCAAGTACAGAATCAATACCTTCTATATAAGGTCTGAATAATTCAATGAGGTCAAATATTATATCTTCTAATGATTTATTCACAACCATAAGTCGTATTAAAAGTGTACTTAAAGTTACATTAAATTAGAGAAATCATTTTTACATATTGATTTAACTAAAAAAGATATGCCATTAATTGATTCTTCTATTGGTCGGATTCAGAATGGGTGGCTGTTAGTATTTTTGATTCTTTGTATGAATTTCAAAACTATTTAAGACTGAAGGAAGAACCACCTGAGAAGTTTATATTGTTAGTAAAACGCATTACATCTATCAAAACTGATGCGATTACCTTAAAAAGGATGATAAAAAATAATAATGAAAATATTCTAAACATGTTTGGAGATGATTATGAAAAAAGGTTAGCCCCTGATTATTTTGAAAAACGCCGCAAAGAACTTTTAGGATTAAAATATAAAATATAATTTATCTAATCAACGGTTTCCTAATATTGTACTATTCAATAAACTCTTTTCCTGAACTTATCTAGATTTATCAACGAATCCATCAACATGAACTGAACAAAATAGTGTAATGCGTTGATTTTTAATTATCTGGGGTAAATAGTCTTGGTGCTAATGGGACTATACAACTTTTTTGAAATTGTTTTGATCAAAAAGAAATAAATCCTATATTTGATATGCTGTATTGAACGTGTAAAAACTATAATATATAAAGATACAAGGCGACATTTTCTATTATTTCCTGCCTAACAGGATTGTATTGCAGACATTGACTTTCACAATTCATTTCAATCAAGTGTCGCCTTTCTTTTACTTTTTAGGTAAGGATAATTTAAACAGAGAGACGGTACGCCACTAATTCTTATCCCTAGGTGGAAATGCAGGGAGGAAATAATCAGTACAGCCTTTTAGTTTATAATAAGTGAACGATTCTTTGGTAATTGAAGTCATTAGTGCCAATATCATGCTGAAAAATAATTTCATATTTTATAAAAATGTGTAACTTTAGAAATGTGTTTATTGTTTGGGTCTATGTCTGTCAACAAATATTTTTTATAAAAGATAATACCTTGAGTAAAAGTCAGCAAATAATTTCTCCAACAAATAACACTCCAGAGGTCATCCTTGACATGAAAGGGATTATTAAAATTACAGGTCGGCTAATTCCTGAAAATGCCGAGGACTTTTTTATCCCAATAAATGAATGGATAAATGAATATTTTTGTAATCCTGCTAAAATTACCAGTGTAGATATTTGTCTTGAATATATTAACAGTGTCGGTACTAAGTACTTACTTGATTTAATTCATAAAATTACACATATTCATCTCAAGAAAAATAAGAAAAAGTTCATAATTAACTGGTACTATAATGATGATGATGAAGATATACTCGAAAAAGGGACATTATTTTCTTCAAACTTAGATGTACCTTTTAACTTTATTAAAATAATCTGATAATTCTCCATTTCAGCACACTTGTGAGGGAGCAATTGGGGAAATTAAAATTTGAATTTAAGAAAATCTCTAAATTTCCTACTTCCTACGAATCCTATTTCCTATTTTCTTTTGCAGAAGGTTTCGTCCCATCCCAGATTTCTCTGGTAAAACTTGGGATGGGATGTCAAAATAACCTCAAACCATACATTATTATCAGCAAATCCGTCAACAACCGTTAATTACATTACCATGGAGTACTGATTTTCAATGCTTTGAAACCAAGGGTTCAGGTGCTATACAAATGCTATTAAATTGATAAACTGATAGGTTCTGTATCGATTTAGAATTAAATATAATGCCATTTAGATTAATTTTCTTCATCAATTCGTAATTTTAAGCGTATGTAATAATTCCATATGCAATAAACTTAAAAAAACTATTATGAAAAAGATTTATTTGTTTCTCATGTTAATTGTATTTACTACTGTATTTACATTTTCGCAAAGTGTCACTACAAAGGTATTTACAATTTTCACTTCCGCTGGTTGTGGCTGTACAGGTTCTGGAGGTCCTCCCAAGACTTTTACAACGCATGAACAGGTCGTTAGTGCGCTTCAAAAAGCATGTAGTGGAGTTGATTTCATTGTATGGCAAGGTACACGCTCCGATGCATATGATGAAATACAAAAAAATAAAGGTAATTATGATGGAATGCTGATCATCGGAGAGATGAGTGGAGACTTTAGACTGGCTTTCACCGGATTACCTACAATAGTTGTACTTAATCTCTGGGAGTTCCCAAGTGGCCATCCCTGGAACCTTTTTGCCACTGGGAAAGTACCTGAAGGGAGTTTGCTTGAGGGAGGCACTGACTACAAAGATGTGAAAATCCTAAACGCTCAGCTTGATCGAAGGAATACTTGTGCTCCAGCAGTGAGAGAATCAATGTTTAACGATCTTGTGAATAAAGTTAAACTCATTCAGACTATAAGTGAACTGAAGGAGACTCGGATTTTAATGGTGACTAATGAGGTAAATGATAATATTGCATCAGTAAATTATAGGGGAGACATCAAGGAAACGTTCCCCGAGTATCATAATCTGCGTTATATTCAAACTTTAAAGGAATTATTTGGCGTTGAGATTGTTCGGGTAGAAGCCGCGGAATTCCACGAAGCGTGTGGGAAAGTTAATACCAAGGAAGCAGAAAAAATCGCAGATCAATGGATCGAGGGTGCGCAAAAGGTAGAAGTGGCCAGAGCTGAGATAGTAAAATGTGCCAAGGGGTATCTTGCTCATGATGCGTTAAGAGAAAAATATAATTGCAATGCAGTGTCAACTCATATCAGGTCGGTCGGCACAGGTGGTCTTAAAGACCGGTATAATCCCACATTAGGTTTGGAGCTTGGATTTAAATCGAGAGGAATAATGGCTGTTTGTCAGAATTATCCGGACTTATTGATCAGTGAGATTTTGGCATATAAAATGACTGGTGCGCTAAGTATGATGGGTGATGTTATGTATGATATTGATAACTCCACAGAAATTGTTCTTCATTGTGGCATCCCGATTAATCCATGGGGTGGTGATCGCAGACTTTTCAAAGTTCCTTATAATATAAGACCTCATGCAGAAAGCCCTGTAAGAGACAAACCTAATGAACCTGGTGCCTCTACCGGTATGACAGCGGAATGGCCTGCAGGTGAGCCGGTTACTATATGGGAGATGCATTCTCTTAACAAGACAATAAGGTTGCACACAGGTGAAGTGGTTAATGGTCATTCTATGTATACCGGTGGGGAAGACATTTATACTATAATGTGTACGGCAAAGGTAATTGCCAAGGTAGATGTTAAAAAAATACGGGATCAATATATGCCTAATCTATATGGAATTCATACCATTGCAACGATTGGTGACTTAAGACTGCAACTTAAAGACCTGGCTGTTTTGATGGGCTTTAAAACTGAAGAATCAGATAGATAGCTTGAGTAGTAAAACATATTTGTTATTAGCTAAAAAGAATAACATAACTGTGATACTTCAATATTAAGTAGACGATTTTAAACATATTTTAATGTGCATTTTAATTTCTCATATGGTGTTATACCTTCAAAAGTACAAAAGCCGGACAATCTGACCACATTTGGCCGGTCAGATTAACATTAACAGATATAACTATATAACAGGCACATATCTCCGACATTTGGTGATCAATATAATCCGGCTAACTATGATCAAGGTTACTTTCTTTTCATTTAAGGTGAGAAAATGAAAAAATTAAAAAGTCTGAATTAAGAAAATCTCTAGATTTCCTACGAATCCTACATCCTATTTCTCTTGAAGAAGGTTTTGTCCCATTTCAATCAAATGGCATTTATGGCACGAACGGCACAGATTAATTGTTTTTCATGCCGCTTGTGCCATGTAATAAATTAAAAAATGAATGCAGACAGATCAAGTTTCAGTATGCCCGGCTTCTGCACACAAGCTCAAAATTGAGGCAATTTTTTATGTAGATGCGTATGTATTTGATTACGTGCGCGTTATAAAATCCATCAACGAATCCGTCAACAAGAAATTCAAAACCCCTTGCAGATCGCTGATCTTTAAGGGGTTATGATTTGAGGTTGTGGCACCACCAAGAATAGAACAAATTAAAAGGTAGAGAGGTTGGCATATTACGATGTAGAAGAAATGTACTATTTATTGCAGCCACTAGGCGATGTGTATCTTGCTTCCGTTGGTCGCTTGTCTTGATATCCCGTTTTTCGGATTTTCATGACAGAGCAAAGCTACAGACATCCCGCGTCAGCTGGAAAGACAACCTGCAGAGTGTAAAGACTGCAAGACAAAGTATTATGTATTACAGGCGACAGATGATAAATTTAGGGCAGCAGGTTTCCTTATTATTATTTTTTAATCACTCTTCCAGGCTATTTTGGAAGGAAATAATTACCTAACTTTATCTGAAATGGTGTGGATTATCTAATAGTATTAATCAATTTAATCCTTTTGACTATGATAGAAGAAATAAAAGCTAATGAGCTAAATACAAGCCGGTTCATTAATGAGAAAGTAAAGGAAATAGCTGACACCGTAGGAAACGGTATAGCTATTAACGCCCTCTCTGGAGGCGTCGATTCATCAACTGTCACAATGCTGGGACATAAAGCACTTGGGAAGCATCTTAAGACTGTCTTTATCCAAAATGGTCTTATGAGAGAGGGAGAACCTGAAATGGTTGCCGGTTTTTTCCAGAAACTCGGCATCACAGTCGAAATAATCGATGCAAAGAAAGAGTTCCTTTCTGCTCTCAAAGGAATAACAGATCCTGAGAAAAAAAGGGAAGCGATTACTCAAGCTTTCTACCGGGAAGTATTCGGCCGTATTGTAAAAGAGAGCGGAGCAAAATTTCTTCTCCAGGGGACAATCCTTACCGATATCGATGAAACCGTTGCTGGTATCAAAAGGCAACATAATGTATTTGCCCAGCTTGGGATTGATCCGCAGGAAGCTTTTGGATACCAGATCATTGAGCCCCTGATTCGGCTGCGTAAAGACGGAGTCAGGATGACTGGCAAAGCCCTTGGACTTCCAACTGAGTTGTTTGATAGAATCCCTTTCCCGGGACCGGCACTTGCTGCACGTATAATCGGCGAAGTAACTTCTGAACGGCTCGAAACAGTACGGAAAGCAACCGCTGTTGTGGAACGGATGCTTAATAATAGGGGTGCTTTCCAGTATATGGCGATACTTCACGAAGACAGAGTAACAGGCATCCGTGATGGTAAACGCGATTTCGGTCAACAGATCGAAGTCCGTTGCTGGGACAGTATCGATGCCCGGGTAGCCACACCGACAAATCTGACCTTCGATATTCTTGAAAAGCTTGCTGCTGCCGTAATCAGAGAAGTGCCTGGCATAGTCAGTGTCACCTACAATATTGCAACAAAGCCCCCTTCCACGATTGAAGCAGTCTGAAGCCGCAAAGTAAAATCACAATATCAATACATAGTGAGCATGCAATTATTTTACCAACAGATTACTCTGTATATCGGAGATAGGTACTAACTAGCACTGGGATTTGCACCTATAAGTTCATATACTTAAAAAAATATTGACTTGTATCCAAATAGTTCATACCTTTTTTAATGCATAATTTTATTATCATACAGACAACCAATACTATATTCTTATGAAAGCACTTAGCTTGATAGCATGGATTTCCGCTGCAATTGCAGCTGTTATTATCTTACTTGCATGTATTTCTCTTTTAATAGGAAAAGGAATTTTGGGTTTTAATCATGCTGTGAATTTTTTCCAGGCCGCAAACAGCTTCCTCCTGTTGGCCATCGCTCTGTTTGTCGTGACTAAAAAATGCGAATGTAAAAACGATAAGTAACTAACACCGGAATTTGCACCTTAGTATTAAAGTTCAATAAGACTAATTTACAAAAAATCGACCAATATTGTGCTTGTAATGCGCTGACTATGAGCACGCTGTAAAAACCGTCAACAATTCCGTCAACAAGAAATTTAAAGACCCCTGCAAATCATTGATCTACAGGGGTCTGCGTTTGAAGGTTGTGGTGCCACCAGCCCCACATGCGTTTTTATGTGGCTTACTGAATGCTCGATAAAACGGCCGTTTGAGTATTCATTTAATGTAGCCACAAATAAAGCAGTATCAATATACTGATAAGATAATCACTAGATTGCATGTTGTTGATTTAGAAGATCCTAAGAAATTAAGTCTTGCAAAAAAAGCGTCAACGAAATCGTCAACAAGGTATCAGTGATGAGATTAGATCCATATCATATAAGATATTCAAATTGGATCTAAGAAGTAAAAAAAATCTACTTTAAAATAGTATCTCCTGATTGTATAGATAAGTTTAAATTTTGAACTTTTGCTTTCATCCAAGGACAATCCTCCTTTATTTCACAATTTTTGCATCCTACTAGTTTGGAAATTAAAGGAATAACAACAAACCCGATCAGACTAAATGCAATTGTTAAAATAAGTGTCTGATTAGTATAACGGGTTATCAATAAATATATAGCTATTGAAAATGGAATAAACCAATTTGGAAATACAATCACAAGGTTTTTTTTGAAGACTTTTATAAATGACTTATCCTGTCGTTTTTTAAATAATTTAGCTGAAATTACACCATATCCACATGGACAGGCTAAAGTACCATAATGATAACAATAAGGACATATTCTTGCCCAGAAAAAAACAACACTGAATAATGAATAGGCAACAAAAATTACGGTTCCAATCGTTGAAACCTGATAGACAATGATAGCGCCAAGAATAAATAGGATTAAAGTTGGAATATTATCTAAAAGAACTAACCATAATGGAATTTCTTTTTTATTACAGGGAGATTCCATATCATTGCTCATTTCATTTGATTGGGCTAAGTCCAATTTTGTTGTAGAAATATTATCTTTTTCCATTAATGTTTTGATTTATTATTTTCTAAACCGGCCATTTACTATAGCAAAAACACTGTCAGCAAATCTTACATGGATATTACCATGTGTTAATATTAAACCAAAAGCAGTCCTTTATAAAATCTGTTTGATTGAAATTTATACAATAAACTATATTAATCTCAAGGCGATTGATAATCATGAAATAAACTTTTGAATAATAAATTTTGTTAGAAAGTAATTACTTTATCGCTCTCTACTACCCAGTTAGTAAGTTCTGCCATAGTACTAATTTCAGTTCCTTCAATGAGTTGAACGGTTTTTAACCCTCTGGTTTCAGCACAACTACCACAAATTTTGACTTTGGCTCCTTTGGAAATAATGAGTTTCAACATTCTTTCAATATTGTAGTATCCATTTGGAGTGTTTTGATTTGCAATTGCACAATTTGCAGCATCTGCCATTAGAAAAATTCTGACTTCTGCTTCTTCATGATCTTTGCCAAGCTGTATAGCTAATCTTAAGGCATTATAGGCTTTTTCTGTTCCATAGGGAGCGTCATTTATCAAAATAAGGAACTTTTGTGTCATAGAGATCAGAATTAAATTGTAGTTAAAATTTTTATCAAAAAATATATAGATATTAATTATGTTGTGTGTGGTCTGTATGTGTCTGATTTAATATAATTTGCAAAATTTACCAAATATTCCATCAACATTCAAATAAAATCCAGTAAATAATAGAACTAGCAGAATTTATTGTATAAGCTTGTGGTGCCTCACTCTCATCATTAGCCCTAATGAAGATTGCCTATTACCAGGTAAAATGGTCATTTATGTATTCATTTACACGACAACAAAATTGACATATCAATATTTGAACAGTATAATAAAGAATTTGCATGTGATTGATTTAAAGGGTGCTAAAAATAATATTTTAAGAAAAAAGCGTCAACGAAAACGTCATCAATGTATCTTACTATCTTCTATGCTGATATCTGACCTGTGTTTCAAGTGCTTTCATAATGTCTCCTTTCTTAAAGTAAATATGTATCCCAAGTTTAGAATATGGAAGTATTCCTTCCTTTTGATACTTATGTAGTGTTACAAGTGATATCTTCAGTAAGTCTGCAACTTCCCTTCTGGAAAGTAACACATTATAATCTTTTTCCTTTTCTTTCTGTGTAAGAATCTCCTTCAACTCTTCTGTAAAAGCTTCTTTGATCAGGGAGACTAGCTCTTCATGATCATAATTTGTAACTAGAAATTTTTCAGGCATCTGAAATTGGCTTTAAATTATAAAGTTCTATTGATCGACAAGAATTACGTGTCCTAATTCCGGTGGAATACTTCTTAACAGATCTTCTTTTATAGCATCAGGCATATTCTTTCCAAAAATAATTTCTTTAAAAGCTTCTGGAGGCAATTGCTTCTTTCTCTGGTTTATTGACAATGGATCTTTTGAAAAGATATGTGTGCGATATTCCTTTTCAAATTCCCATTCTCTTAATTTGGAAAAGATTTGAAGTTGATGTTGTTCTTCAAATGTGTTTTTAGGGGTCGGATAGATTACGGGAAGAGTATCATAATAAATTACTTGACCTCCTCCTCCAAGATGTTGAAACATTATATTTGATTTATACCCGACACAAAATCCTTTAAAATCATTTGCATAAATAAACCACATAAAATTATTATCAGGAATTTCAGTCAAACTAAGAACTCCAAACCTGTCGAAAAAATCATTCAAAAATTCTTGTTGTACTCTCATGACATTTTCTCTATGACCTCGATACCAATCTTTTAAGAATTTTCTTCTTTGTTGTCTACACCAATTTGGATTATCCGCTTTAATTTTTTGTTCAACTTCTATATAGCTTAAAAGATCATATCTTATAGGAATTTTGCAATCATTTTGATCTGTAAATGAATTTGGTGATGCAAAAAAGACTTCCCTATTAGTAATAATAGTTTTATGATTAGGATCAGTCCAGTTTCTGTATTTATAGACAATTGGCGGAAATACCATTTCCGTGAAGTTTTTTTCTTCAATTTTAGTAACTTCTATTGCCTTCCCGTTGCCCATTCTTAATTAAATATTTCATGTAACTTATTATAGGTAACCTTATTAAAATCATACTTATCAGATTGCAGAATATCAGGATTAATTGATAGAAATCTATTCGTACAATCTATAAGCCATTCTTCATTCTTATAAGCACAGGAGTCACAATTTGGATAGATAGCCATATCGTCATCACGTTTATCACAAAATTCATTTAAATAAATCCTCGCATACTCATTGTATATAGCGTTAAATCTTTCCATGATATTCTGGACATAATATTTTTGATCAATCTTTTCATAGAACCAATCCTTAAAGTGAATGACATTTGCATTAATATGTACTTGAGGTAGAATATGATGATATTTATTATCATTCGAATAATCCAATCACTTAACAATGCTAAGATAATTTTACCTCCTAATAAAATACACTGGCCTGATAAAGAAAGGCTTGATAGGAGATATATGGATTTTCTAAAAGCAGGATGAGATCGATATTGTGCATGTCACAAAATCCATCACCGTTTTCATAGCCAATAATTAATTATAAAATAAAAAGGAGGTAACAATGGCTTTTAAAACAGTATTTATAGCACATGCACCTGATGCAGATCCTGAGAAGCATCATAATCTGATAGAAACAGGTAAATACAAGCTTTATACTTATGTTGTAAAAACACAGAAAGAAGCGATTAAAGTTTGTAAAGATCTTTATGAGAAAGAAAAAATTGAGTCGGTACTGCTTTGTCCAGACTTTACTCATAAAGATGTAGCCGAAATCTTCGAAGCACTCGAAAGTAAAGTTGCTGTTTGTGTTTCTCGAGGTGATGGTCCCAGCAGCAAAATTACCGCTCCTGTTTTGCAAAGAGAATTTTTTGGCAAATGATTCATTGAAATTATGATCTTTTAAACCTAGTAATTGATTTTGATTTCGTATTTACTTGACTATGAGTGCGTTGAAAAATCCGTCACCAACTCCGTCACCAAGAAATTTAAAGACCCCTGCAAATCATTGATCTACAGGGGTCTGCGATAGAGGTTGCGTTGCTATACACCCACATACGTTTTTATTTGGTCTTTGTTATTTAATATTTGTCGCTATTTCAATCTCTGAAAATAATTCTGCTTTCTTTATTAAATCAATGTTGTGTTTCTCTTTCAGATATTTATCAAAAAAATTCAGTAGAGATTATTCAACTTCATAAAAATCTCAAATCCTGCTAGATCAATGATCTGCTGAACTTTCTTTGAGAAGTGATTTTGATTGATATTCAATGAGATTTAGTATCTTTATGATAGTTAAATATTTTGTTTTTTATTATGTAGTATCCCAACATCTAATTTATATCACTGGCAATTTGAAAAAAATAGTTTTACTGCTGTTGTTTTTAAATATCGCTTTTAATTGTTTTGCACAGACAGTACAGGATTCTATTGTTTTTAGAGAAAAGGATTCTCTTGTTCTTGTTGTTTTATATGATTCTACAGGCGGACCTAATTGGACAAAAAAAACAAATTGGCTGGGTTCTGAGCCAATATCGAAATGGTATGGTGTAACTGTTACAAATAACAGGGTTACAATAATTGATCTGTCTGGAAATAATTTAATTCGCACCCCGCCAAAAGAAATTGGCAATTTGGCTAATCTTGAAATTTTAAAATTAGGGACTAACCTGCTTTCAGGGTCAATACCATCTGAAATTGGTAATTTGACTCATCTTAATAGTTTATCATTAAATAATAATCATTTTACAGGGACAATACCACCAGAAATATATAATCTGACTTATCTTGTTGAATTAGATTTGAGTGCTAATCAACTTACAGGGGCTATTCCTCCTGAAATTGAAAATCTGACTAATCTTACCAGGTTAAGTTTGACTGCTAATCAACTTACAGAATCTATTCCGCCTAAAATTGGAAATTTGATCAACCTTACTTATTTAAATTTATCTCGTAATAAACTTAGTGGCTCAATTCCGCCGGAAATAGGAAGACTGACTAATCTTAAACTTTTAAATTTTGGGACCAATCAGATTACAGGCAGTATTCCATCTGAAATAAGATACCTGACTGGACTAGGGGATTTAATTTTATCAGGTAATCAGATTACAGGCGCAATTCCACAAGAAATAAGCAATCTGAAGAATCTAACTAGTCTATTATTGAACAAAAACAATCTGAATGGCACCGTTCCGTTAGGAATCTGGAATCTTAATAAGCTTTCTACCTTAAATTTTGATAAAAACCAGCTTAGCGGCACAATTCCATCAGAAATAAAAAAATTGTCAAATCTTAAAGGATTATATTTAAGTAATAATATGTTTAGTGGTACTATTCCATCAGAAATTTGGAATATGACTAAACTCCAATATTTGAACTTAAATAACAATAAATTTAGCGGCTCGATTCCACCAGAGGTTGGTAACCTGACTAATCTTACTAATTTGCAATTATCATATAATAGTCTTAGCGGTACTATTCCTCAAGAAATCGGGAATCTCACCAAGCTGACTTGTTTAAGGCTTGATGCCATTAATCTTAGTGGAACTATTCCGTCAGAGATATGGAATTTAATTAACCTTGTTGAATTTGGGGTTATATCTAATCAGCTTACTGGCTCAATTCCGCCTGAAATAGGCAATCTGAACAAACTTACTCTGTTACATTTGTCTAACAATAGTTTTAGTGGCACTATTCCGATGGAAATAGGAAATTTGATTAACCTACAGGAATTAAAATTTTCCTCGAATAAACTATATGGCTCTGTTCCGTCACAAATAGACAATCTGACTAAACTCCGTCTTTTAGATTTAGGTCAGAATCAACTTACAGGGGCTATTCCTCCTGAAATTGGAAATCTGACTAATCTTGCAAAGTTAAATTTGGCTTTTAATCGGCTGTCAGGGTCTATTCCGCGTGAAATTGAAAATCTGACTAACCTTACTAGTCTCCAAATGGATGGTAATCAACTTACAGGGGATATACAGGCAAAAATTGGGAATCTGACCGAACTTTCTGATTTAAGTTTATCCAATAATCAACTTACAGGTGCAATTCCTAACGAGATTAATAATCTTGCTATGTTAAAGAGACTAAAATTAAAAGTTAATAGATTTGAAATATTACCCACAATTACTTTGAGTGGTTTGGATAGTTTGCTAATTCAAAATAATAGCTTCACATTCAAAGACATTGAACCAAATATCAATGTTCCAAAACAATCATTTTTATATTCACCCCAGGATAGTAGTGGTAAGAAACAAAATGAAAAACGCAAAATAGGAGAATCTTTTAACTTCAAAATTACTCGTGGTAGTACTAATGACCAATATCAATGGTATAAGGATAATATCATTATTCCCTTAGCAACAGAAAGCAATTATCCAATTCAAAAACTTAAACTATCGGATGCTGGTTCATATTCCTGTAAAATTACTAATACAGTTGTTACGGATCTTACAATTAATTCAAGGCCAATTAATCTAACTGTTATACCTAACACAGGTGAAAGGGATTCACTCGCATTGGTAACAATATATTCTTCCACTAACGGAGAAAACTGGATAAATAATAAAAACTGGTTAAGTTCTGAACCAATTTCGGAATGGTATGGAGTTACAATTGGGAATAACACTGGGGCGGGAGGAGATTTGGTTTATTCTACCGGTTTGGTGAGTCTTAATTTATCCAACAATAATTTAGCAGGTCAGATTCCCCCGGAAATCGGTGATATAATTGACATGAAAATATTGAAGTTAGAGAACAACTATTTAAGCGGTCCTGTACCAACTGCAATAAATAACTTAACATTTCTACAAACATTGGAATTAAGTAAGAATAAACTCGATGAACTACCTCCTCTTACCTTGAGTCAACTGGATACTTTATTTATAGATAACAATCATTTCAGTTTCGAAGATATTGTTCCGAACTTAAATATTGCCATTAAAGGGTTTACTTACTATTATCAGGATAGTATCGGCATTAAAAAAGATACCATTTGCAATGTGGGTTCAAGCATAAAATTTGTTGCATCGGATAATGCTGAAAATGATATTTACCAGTGGTATAAAGATGGTATTAGCATTTCCAATGCTACAAGCAATAGCTATTTAAAGTCTTATCTTCAGCAATCTGATGGAGGTTCATATGAATGTACTATATCCAATTCATCAGTTCCTGGTTTAACCTTATATCAGAGACCTGTCAAACTGCAGGTTACCACAATGACGAGTTTTGATGAATTAAATAACAATGGAATGAAGGTTTATCCTAATCCCACTGATGGAATTATTTATATTGAATTGAATAAAAGTATATCATCAAATAATAAGATTGAGGTCAGAGACCTTTATGGAAGAATTTTCTTACAGAAGAATTGGGAAGAGGGTAATCGACATAAACTTGATTTGACACCTTTACTAAGTGGCATGTACTTTATTGGTATTAGAAATAACGACAAGATTTATCTTCAAAAAATTGTAATCCAGTAGTTGTGGAAAGCATTTAATCTATCAATTTAATCCTCATGGCAGGATGAAATTAATATTGATCATCTTTGCTTAGAATAAGGAATGCAATCTGATATATCATGTAGATGTAGTTGATTATGTGTACGTTGTAAAATCCATCAACGCTTCCGTCACCAAGAAATTTAAAGACCCCTGCAAATCATTGATCTACAGGGGTCTGCGATTTAGAGGTGTGGTTCACTTACAAAAGTCGCATAAAATTTATTTACCACCTACACAGTTATTCTACCTAGACTTCTGCCAATGAATTATGATGAATATCATTATTTATTTGTGTTATCCATTGTTTAGGACTAACTTACGTGTAAAGTAATCCTAATTATCATGAATGAAATTACAAATAATTCTAAAAAAACTCCTTCAAAGAGTTCTCTCCAGACTGCACGAATTATTGGTACTATCTGGGCATCATTTTATCTCATTGCGATTGTTTTCGGTTATTTAGAAGAGATTCAAATCAAACCAGGTCATGTTTCTACACCAGACTTCTTGCAGATTCCAATTGCTATTTGCCTTCTGATTGCAGTGACTGGACTAATCATTGCATGGTGGAGAGCAGGTATTGGAGGACTTATTTCACTTTTTGGATTCATCATAGCAGAAGTCCTTTCTTTAATTGACCCTAAGTTTGTTTTCCCCCTTCTCATATTTGTTATCTCATTATTGCCATCGATACTGTATTTAGTATACTGGTGGAAGGTAAAAAAATCATCAGCCGAAAATTCTCAACCGTAAAGAATAGTAAAATGATATTTATTTTCTCAGACTATTGAGCAGTAAAATTCAATATGTTAGAAATGTTTGTAGCGTTTTTGTACCTGAAAAGAAAAGAACGGATTAAACTGACCATTCTATAATGAGTCAGTTTTTTGTTTTTATATAGAATCTAACTGTTATCCCATTTTGTCTTCTGCCAGTTATTACACAAATACTTGATTAATTATGCAAGTTTAAAAATGATTTGACGCCTGCAATGCATTGACAACGAGCTCGTTGAAAAAACCAGCACCAAATCCGTCAACAAGAAATAAAAAGACCGCTGTAAGTTACTGACTTACAGCGGTCTGCGATTTAAAGAAGTGGTGCCACCAGGAATCGAACCGGGGACACATGGATTTTCAGTCCATTGCTCTACCGACTGAGCTATGGCACCTCCTTTTCGGACTGCAAATATATATTTCAAATTTGAGTAAGCAAAACTTTATCCTTAAAAAATCCTTAAGATTAATGATGTTTATTAATTTTTTATTCACCACTGCTTTTATTTACTTAAATACTAATTGTTTAGAAGATTATTTAGATGTTTTATTCAGCAATTTTTCAACCATTTCGGGATACTTTTTAAGATTTTCAATATAGTTTTTGCTCTTCATGTTTTTTATTTTCGATTCAAGAAACATAGCTTCAGATATTGTATCACAGGGAATTAGTAAAAACAGATCCCAGTCAGAAGCTTTACAGGTATATGATCTACCCCCAAAGTGCCCATTATTATGAAGTATCACTCTTTCCCGAATGTCAGATGTGTATCCAATATAATATCGATTGATAGATTTACTATATAATATATAGCAGCAGAATTTCATGATTCTTTACAACCCTATGCTTTATGAGGTAGATTTAGATATATTTTGCAGATATTTTGACCTCAAGTTCATTGCTCTACCTCCCGATAGCTATCGGGATGAGCTATGGCACCTCCTTTTCGGACTGCAAATATATATTTCAAATTTGAGTAAGCAAAACTTTATCCTTAAAAAATCCTTAAGATTAATGATGTTTATTAATTTTTTATTCACCACTGCTTTTATT